>Ga0070726_10001457_pt1 | contig 23856 bp, 17 predicted proteins | sample tdAd471_FD_67275 | JGI IMG/M metagenome (GOLD analysis project Ga0070726, IMG submission 67275) | Marine sediment microbial communities from the Atlantic coast under amendment with organic carbon and nitrate - tdAd47.1 | ecosystem: Environmental > Aquatic > Marine > Coastal > Sediment | place... | reverse complement strand
GGGGTGCTGGTCCTGTTCGCCGTCGTCTTCCGCGACGCCCTCTGCGCCGGCCCGCGCTGGCACAACGTCGACGAGGGCCTCTGGACGGGGCTCGCCGCCTTCTACACCACCAGCGACATCTCCTTCGCCGAGATCCTGATCCACGGCGGCGACCGCCCCTTCCACATGGGGATCTACGCGCTCTGCGATCGCTGGTTCGGCCACTACAACCTGGTGGCGCTGGGGATCGCGCACTCGATCCTGATCGGGGTCACCGCCTGGGGGTTGGCGCTGCTGGGCAACGCCCTGCTCCGCCTGCGCTCGCCCTGGGCCCTGCTCGCCCTCGGGGCGGTCTACGTGCTCCACTCCTACACGATCTACGAGGGCGAGGTCGGGAACTCGGAGCACGCGGCCAACCTGTTCCTGATCGGGTTCCTCGCGCTCTGGGTGCGCGGCTGGCGGCGAGACAGCGAGTGGTTGCGCTACACCGCGTTCCTGCTCCTCGGCTGCGCCTTCCAGACCAAGAAGCAGCTCGCGCCGCTCGTGCTCTGCGCCCCCGCGTTCTGGGCGCTCTGTCTGCGCCAGCGCTCGGCCACCCGCGGGCTGCGGGGGTTCCTCCACGAAATGGTCGGCTCGGCCGTGTTCTTCCTCCTCCCCTGGCTCGCGGTGCTCCTGACCATCAGCTGGGGCCGACCCGAGGGTGTGCTCTCGGCCAACTACGTGGAGTACGTGATCTCCAACCGCGCCCCCCCCGAGGGTCGTCTGGTCAAGGCCTACACCCGACTGCACGTGCACGTGGCCAACGTACTGGTCATGTTCGCGGCGGCGGTGAGCAGCCTCAGCGTGTTCGTCGCCGCCCCGCGAGACGAGGCCCAGCGCGCACAGCTCCTCCCGCTCAAGCTGCTGGCGGTGCCCTTCCTCCTCTGCCTGCTGGCTACGATCCCTGGCTTCCACCTGTTCTCGCACTACTTCCTGTTTGCGCTCCCGATCAGCGTCGTGATCTGCGCCGCCCTGGCGCAGCTCGCCCTCGCGCGGAGGGTGTGCGCGCCGCGGACCCTCGTCGCCGCCGCCGTCAGCGCCTTCGTCGTGCTCGGCCCGCCGCACTGGCGCTCGCTCCAACGGCGCGACAACCCGCGAGACCTGCTCGTCGCCCAGTGGATCCAGCAGCAGGTCGAGCCCGATCAGCGCATCCTGGTGTGGGGCTGGGCCCCCCACCTCTACCTGTTCTCCGAGCGGATCCCGGCCACCCGCCACGTCTCGATCTCGTATCTCGCCAACGACTACGAGCTCGAGGACGTGCCCGACTACGACGCGGTGCACATGCAGACCCTGTTGGCCGACCTCGAGCGCTACCCGCCGGAGTTGATCGTCGTCCCCGAGCACCAGGACTGGGCCTTCGACGGCTCCCGCTACGCCCTCGAGCGCTTCCCCCCGGTGGTCGCGTTGATCGAGCGCGACTACGTCCCCTTCGCCACCGCCTACGAGCACCGGATCTTCAAGCGCAAGCGCTAAGCCCGGCTCTGCGAGTATGATCCCCGCGTGGGTAACCCCTCCCTGCCGTTGATCTCGATCGTGATCCCCTGCTTCAACGAGGAGCCTGGGCTCGCCGCGCTGTTCAGCAGCCTCGAGCAGGCCTTCGCCGCCCGCGAGGACTACGCCTACGAGGTGATCGTCGTCGACGACGGCTCCAGCGACGGAACCCTCGCCTGGCTGCGCCAGAAGCGCGAGCAGGTCGACTACCTCCAGGTCCTCTCGCTCTCGCGCAACTTCGGCAGCCACGCCGCCGTGCAGGCCGGGTTTCGCGTCGCCCGCGGTGACGCGGTCACGATCCTCGGCGCCGACCTGCAGGACCCACCCGAGCTGATCACCCGCCTGGCGGACAGCTGGCGCGAGGGGAACCCCATGGTGTGGGCGCTGCGCAAGACCCGCCGGGATCCGCTGCTGAAGCGCCTGGTGAGCTGGTTCGCCCACCGCCTGTTCGCCTGGTTGACCGCGCTGGAGATCCCGGCCGAGGGCGTCGAGCTCTTCCTCGCCGACCGCCGGGTGGTCGACGCGGTGACCGCGGCCCGCTGGCGCAACTGCTCGATCCTGATGGCCTTCTTCTGGGCGGGGTTCCCCAGCTCGACCGTGCACTACGAGAAGGTCTCGCGCAGCCAGGGACGCAGCAAGTGGACCCTGCGCGGCAAGGTCCGGCTGTTCGTCGACATGACCGTCGGCTTCTCGTCGCGCCCCATGCGCCTGATCAGCGGCCTCGGTCTGCTCTGTGCGCTGGGCGGCTTCGCCTACGCCACGCTGATCGTCGGTCGCTGGGCCACGGGCAAGGGCGCACCGATCGAAGGCTGGTCGTCGCTGATGGTCGTGACCCTGATCATGGGAGGTCTGATCCTGGTCTCCCTCGGGGTGCTCGGCGAGTACCTCTACCGGAACCTCGAAGAGTCGCGGGAGCGTCCCACGTATATCGTGGGCGAGCACCTCCCTGCCCGGCGCGACCCCAACCCGTCAGCGTAGGCCACGGCCGCGAACGCTTGGGCGTGGATCCGCCAGCGACCCGGGCAGGGGACACCCTAGGGCGGGAGCATGCCCTCCAGGCTCCCCCGCACCGAGGCCTGCCCGGGCATCCGCGAGTGGAGCACACGCCTCAGCTGCTGGTTGCGCGCGCCCTCGATCGGGTAGCCCGGGAACCAGGCGCTGCGTTGGAAGTAGTTCGCGTGCTCGGCGACGTTGCCCGGGGTCACGAACTGGTCGTAGAGCCCGGGGAGGGTGCGCGGGTCGACGGTCAGCAGGTGGTCGACCGGCACCTCCTGCGCCTCGAGCTTCCGCGCCAGGCGCAGCGCCGAGTGGCCGCCGAAGCTGTGCCCGACGACGACCAGGTTCAACGCCGAGCCCAGCTCCTGGTGCCAGGCGAGGACGACGGGCAAAGCCGCGGACGTTCGTGCGCGCTCGCTGGCTTCGCTGAGCACGAGCACGTCGGGGCCGCCGCGGTGACGCGAGAGGCTGGGGGCGAGGAGGTACTTGCCCACGTAAGAGCCGAACTTGGGGGCCCGCGGCGGACGCGCCGATTCACCGGCGCGCAGCCGGTCCTGATAGCGGTAGAGCTGCTGCGCGTAGGCCGAGGAGAAGCTGCTCAACCCTTCGAAGGCCACCACCAGAGTCCGCCGCCCGCTGACGCGAGCGCTCCGCGCCCAGGCCCGCGGGTCGCTGCGGTCCGGGAGGCCGGCACGGCGGTGGCCGGCGAGCAGGGTCTCGGGCGCCTGCGCCCGTTTCGTGCGCGAGCTTCCGCGTCCTCCGAGGGCGGTGGTCAGGCTGGCCGGACCCGCGGTGAGCTGCCCACGGGTCTGCGGGCCGACGATCCCGTCGACCTGAATCCGCCGATCCCGCTGAAAGGCGCGGACGGCAGCGGCGGTCTTGGCCCCGTAGACCCCGTCGACAGCGAGGGGGTAACCCAGCTCGGTGAGCCGAGCTTGCACCTCCCGCACTGCGGTTCCCTTGGACCCGACCCGCAGCGAAGACGCCGGCTCCTGAGCCTGGACCGCCACGCCTCCGGTCAACGCGACTGCACAGACGATCAGCCACGCCGCACGCACTCTGCTCATGCTGCCTCCACTCGCGCGAAGGCGGTGCACGAGGCAGGCCGGCGTGACCACGCCAGGGGTTACGTCCGCCGGTGGCTCAGATCCGTCCCCCCCTGCCGTCGCGCAGGGGGAGACGCGCCACCTTCGTACTGCAGCCCTACTGGCCGCCTACGGCGCCCGCGAGGCCGCCAGAGGGGACCGCTGCCGGCGCGAGCTCGAGGGTGATCTCGCAGGTCGACTCGACCTCGAAGGCGTCGTCCTCGCCGGCGTAGGAGTAGTCCGCGGACCCGCTGACTCGCAGCCGCCCGTTGGTCTTCAGCGCGTCGAGCTGGGCGGGGGTCAGGGTCGCGGTGTAGCGGTGACTCCAGCCGTGGTAGCGGCCGCTGAGGCCCCAGCCAAAGCGCACCCACACGTTCCCGTCTTCCTTGACCAGGATCTGCGGGGTGCTCGCCCCCGAGACGTAGTGGCCGTAGTAGTCGGACTCATGCACCTTCGGGAAGCGCTCGCTGCTGTCGTAGCGCTGGACACCCAGGTCCGTCTGCTCCGCCCGCACCAGGTCGAACACGTAGGGTCCGGCCTCGATCTCGTCCTTGGGCGTGGGCGCCGCGCTCGCCGTCAGCGCGGCGGGGAAGAAGGCAGGCGGCTTCACCTGGGGCAAGTGGTTCTCCACGCTGAGGAACGCGTGATAGACCTTGATCTTGCCGCCGTTGGCCGAGTAGTAGTTGTCGAGCTCACCGGGGACGAACGCGCCCGTGCGAGCGACGTCTCCGGTCATGCGCATGGCGGTGCTCGACATGGCGTCGAGCTGCACGCGGAACCCGATCGTGAGCTCCGCGGCGTCGAGCACGTTGCGCCGTCCGCCGAAGTCGGCGGCCGTGGGCTTGATCGTGATCGAGGCCTCGCGCTTGGCCGCGCCGCTGAACAGCCCCGTGATCTCGCCCTGACCCCTGTAGTAAGCGCCGTAGGTCTGGTTGAGGCTGTCCTGCCTGAGCACTGCCTGGGTGTCGTGCTTGGCCTCGAAGCGGTAGTAGCCCTCGTCGAGGACCTCGACCTCGCTCCCGTCCATGCGCTTGACGGCGAGGCGCTCCTCGACCTTGAAGATCACGACCGAGCGCTGGGACTGGAAGTAGGGGTAGGTGTCTTGCGCAGACGCGGCGCTGCCTAGCGCGATCGCCCCCAGGGCGAGCGCGAGGATTCGGGTGTGCATAGCGTGTCTCTTTCTTCGGGGGCCCGAGCCCCCGGTTTCCCCCACCCGGCGCAAGCCCTGGGCCGGGTGACGCAGAGCATTAACCCTTTAGCTGCGTGCCCTTTATCGGCCGCTTACACGCCACGTTGCCCAGCCCCTGAAATGCGTTTCAGCTGAGACGTCAGCGTCCTTCCCCAGGCGCAGGGGGCAGGCTGGGGACCAGGTCGACCCACCCGGCGGACTCGAGGGAGATCCACACCACGAACACCACGTAGAGCACGAGCAGCACGCTGGCCTCCGGGCGGGTCAGCTTCAGCCCGGTGCGGAGCATCACGAACAGGATCACCGTCCCCAGGGTCAGCACGCCGAGCATGGGGGCCGCGATCGAGTAGTTCACGACCACCGTCCCCGCGATCAGGATCCCGGCGGGGATCGCGATCAGCAGGTCGAACACGTTGGAGCCGAACACGTTGGCCAGGCTGGTCGTGGAGTGGCCGGCGCGGGCGGCGCGAATGCTGACGAAGGCGTCGGGCACCGAGGTCCCGGCGGCGACGACGGTGATCCCCCAGAGGAAGGTCGGCGTCTGGAAGATCGCGCCGAACTGCACCGCCGAGCTCACCAGCCCTTCGACCCCGGCCAGAATGATCGCCAGGCTGAACAGGAGGATCAGCCACTCCTTGCCCACGTAGATCGAGATCTCGACCGGCGGCGCGTCGTAGTCCGCGGTGTCCTGATACTGGAGGAACAGGTAGAGCAAGTAGGCCCCGACCGGGATCATGGCCAGCAGCCGCCCGACCTCCCCCTGGATCGCCCCCGCCCCGGCCTCGCCAGGCTCCACGGGGTTGTAGATCGCGCCGAAGGAGAAGGTCAGCAGCAAGACCGCGACCGCGATCATGTAGAACTGCGCCTCCTTGTAGACCACGTCTCGGTTGGTGGGCAGCCCACCCGGCTGCACCATGCCCGCCAGCCCGGGGATCACGAGGATGTTGAAGATCGCCGAGCCCACGATCGCCGAGACGCCGAGCTCGAACTCCCCGTGCACGAGGGTCGAGATCACGGTGGTCGACAGCTCGGGGAAGCTCGAGCCGACCGCGACCACCACCGCACCCTGGACGATATCGGGGAGTTGGTAATACGTAGAGAGGCGCTCGGAGGAGCGCTCGAGCAGCGCGCTCCCGAACCAGATCACCCCCGTGGAGACGATCGCCACCAGGGTGTAGAGCAAGACGCTCCCGACCACGCGCTCTCCTTGCGGTGGAGAATACCAGGGCTCAGAGGGCGTAGACGCGTCGCGCCAGCTGCTCGAGGCTCGTAGGCCGAGGCTCGCCAGCGGCGTCGAGCATCCGCCGCACGCTGCCGTAGCGGTGGAGCAGCCCCCAGGCCAACAGCCGGCGTTGGGTGTGCAGCCCCAGCGCCTCGGCTGGGTAGCCGTAGCCCTGGAGGAACGCGCGCAAGCAGCCGGGCTGCCCGCGGAACACGAACTCCACCGGCGCCACGAAGTCGTACTCCGCGCTGCCCGCGCGCCCGTCGGCGAGGTCGATCAGCCCCGCCACGTCCCAGCCGCGAGCGCCTTCGCGCAGCAGCACGTGCTCGCCGAGGAGCTCGGTGTGCAGCAGCACCAGCCCGCAAGCGGGGAACGGCTCGACGGCACGCACGAAGGGCTCGAGCTGAGCGACCCAGGCCGGGTCGAGCCCCCGGCTGCGGTAGCGCCCGCCGAGGTCCGCGCGCAGCCCGCGCCGGAAGCTGGCCCAGCTGGGTCCGGGGAGAGCAGGCGGAGGAACCGCGTGCAGCGCGGCGGTCGCCGCGCCCAGCCGCGCCGCCAGCCGCAGGCGCGCCCGCGTCGCGAGCCGGGGCCACACCAGGGCCAGGCTCGGGGCCGTCAGCCTCCGCATGACCAGGTAGGGCCAGCCTTCGAGCTCCCCCTCGGCCAGGACGTCGGGCACCGCGAAGGGCAGGCGTCCGCTGAGGTGCGCCTGCAGCGTACGCTGCACGCCGAGCTCACTCGCCCAGCGGGGGGTGGTCAGCTTGACCACGGCGTCGCCGACCCGGCACACCAGATCGCTCCCGCTGGCGTAGGGCTCGAACTCGCCCTCCAGGCCGTGGCGGCGCGCGATCGCGCGCGCGACGCGGCTCCAGCGGTCGGTGGAGACCGCCTTGCGCAGCTCACCTTCGGGGGGAGGGGGGAGGAGGGGCAGGGTGGGCGTCATGGGACCTCGGGTGCGACCGCGAGTGACGCCCAGTCCCCGCCCGGCTGTCGCGGAAACCGCGCCCAGGTTAAGCTCCTGCCTCGTAAGCACTCAGCCCAAGGAAGAAGGAACCCCATGGCCCGCGCTCAAGCCAGCCACATTCTCGTCGACACCGAGGCCAAGGCCCAGGACCTCAAGACCCAGATCGAGGGCGGCGCCGACTTCGCCGAGCTCGCCAAGCAACACTCCTCGTGCCCCTCGGGCCAGCGCGGCGGTTCGCTGGGTGAGTTCGGCCAGGGCGCCATGGTGCCCGAGTTCGACGCCGTGGTCTTCGGCGACCTGCCCGTGGGCCAGGTCTCCGACGTGGTCAAGACCCAGTTCGGCTACCACATTCTCCGGGTCGAGAAGCGCATGTAGCTGCGGCTCGTCCGCGACCTCGAGGCGCCCGGCGTTCACCGCGCCGGGCGTCCTTCGTTAGAGCTCCGCAGCCCCGAGAAACAGGTCGGCGTGCGCCTGGACCGAGGCCTCCAGCGGATCGCCGTAGCCACCCCCCATGGTCAGCAGCAGCGGGCAGCCCGCGTCGCGGGCCGCGGCGAACACGCGGGCGTTGCGCGCCTGGAGCCCCTCACGGCTGAGGCTCAGCCGCCCCAGCTTGTCCGCCTCGAGGGCGTCGACGCCCGCCTGGTAGACGATCAGGTCCGGCCGCGCGGCCTCCAGCGCTCGCGGCAGCTCCTCCTCCAGGCGAGCGAGGTATTCGGCGTCGCGGGTCCCGTCCTCGAAGGCCACGTCCCGATCGCTGGGCGGCTTGTTTCGCGGGTAGTTGAGCCGCGCGTGGAACGAGAGCGTGTGCACCCGCGGCTCGTCGGCGAAGAGGGCCGCGGTCCCGTCGCCGTGGTGCACGTCGAGGTCGACCACCAGCACCCGGCCCCAGCCCAGCTCGTCGAGGGCGATCCGCGCGGCGAGCGCGATGTCGTTGAACACGCAGTAGCCGCCACCCTGAGCGTGGTGGGCGTGGTGGGTCCCCCCCGCGACGTTCCCGGCGACCCGCGCACCGTCCGCCAGCGCCTGCAGCGCGGTCAGGGTCCCCCCGGTCAGGCGCAGCACGCGCTCGACGAAGCGCCCCGTCCAGGGGCGGATCCCGATCCGGCGCTGCTCCTTGGCGGGCAGCGTGCCCTCGCAGAAGGCACGCACGTAGTCGGCGTCGTGCACCCGCCACAGCTCGGCCACGTCGATGGGCTCGGGCTCGACGAAGCTCAGCCGCCCCGCCGCCCGCGCCGGCTCGAGCAGCTCGCGCACCCGGGCATAGCGCGCGCGGGGGAAGCGCGCGTCGGGGGAGATCCCCTCGGAGTAGAGCTCGCTGTAGGCCAGGCGCAGCATGGCTCGAGGGTCCCACGACCTGAGGGGAAGTCGAGCCCCAGGCCTACTTCTTGCGCGCGGCGGCCCAGGCCGCCGGCGGCACCGCCGGCAGGCCGTCCGGGACCTCGATCGTCAGCGAGCGGGAGTAGGTCAGGCTCGGGTCCCCGGTGCGGTGCAGGCTCTCGGCGATCGCCTCGAGGCTCGGCTCGACCTTGGCCTTGGCGGCCTTCTTCCCGTTGACGCTGACCGTGATCCGCTTGCTGGCGTCGACGACCTCCGGGTCGAGGAACACCGTGAACCGGCGCACCCCCTCGGCCAGGACCTGGATCGTGCGCTTCTTGCCGATCGCGAGGACCCGCGCGCGCTCGTCGATCTCGTCCAGCCGCACCCAGTAGGCGCCCCCGTGATACGCCCCGATCGCGTGGTGCTCGACCCGCTGCGGGTGCGGGTCGCGCTCCTGCGCGCTGATCCAGATCCGCAGCTCCTCGGTCAGCGCGTTGCCCTGCATGAAGCCAGTCAGCACGTGCTTGCCGTCCTTCACCTCGTGGTAGGTGTGCGCGATCTTCGCCGCCTGCAGCTCGTCCCGGGTCTTGCGGTCGAACTTCACCGGCACGACCTCGTCCTCGTCGCCGTGGAGGAACCATGTGGGCGTGCCGCGCACGTTCCCCAGCAGGCTGCGCGAGAGCTCGTCGGTGCCGAGGGCGAACTCTTCCCGCGAGATCCCCCCCGCCATGGGCGCGATCCCGGCGAACCGATCGTGGTAGCGCAGCCCCAGGTTCCAGGTCCCGAAGCCGCCCATGCTGTAGCCCGCGAGGATCACCCCGTCGTGGTCGACCCGGAACCGCGAGCGCACGAAGCGCAGGGCCTGCAGCGGGAACGCGTCGGGCTGGTAGCGCCACCAGGTCTTGAAGCGCTTCATGACGTTGACGCCATAGCGGCTGGCGGTGCGCAGGTCCTCGTAGGGCTCGTCGTCCGGGGGCCGAATCGAGCTGGGCCCGATCACGATCGTGTGCTCGGGCGCGAGCTGGCAGCCTGCCTTGAACGCCCGCTCGGAGTTCCCGCCGATCCCGTGCAGGAAGATCAGCACCCGGTAGCTCCCGTCCTTGGCCGCGGCCTCGGGGACGAACAAGTAAGCGTCGCTGGTCCGCTCGGCGCCGTCGGTGAGCTGGACCGTGTGAGTCCCCGGCGCGAGGGCTTCGTCCCTCTCGGGGCCGAGCTCCTGAACCAGCTTCAGCACGGCCTCGGGCTCGAGCTTGGCCTCCCGCCAGGCGGCCACCGCCTCCTCGGGCTCGAGGGCGCCGGCTTGCAGCCAACGCGCGGCGGTCTCGGGGTCGAGGCCCTCCGCCGGGGCGAGCCCCGCCAGCACCACGGCCAGGGCCAAACTTCGGATCAGAATGCGCATGCCGACCTCCTGCTCCGCGTAAGGTCAGCCTGGCGCGCGGAGCGAGCGCTCGCCACCGTGTTACGCAGATCGGTGGGAACCGTTGGCCGGTGATCGCCGTCGAATCGGGTGCAAGCACTCACACCTCGGAGCACGTCCATGACCGACCCTCGTTCCCCCTCTCCCCGCGGCCGGATCCTGCGCTTCGCGATCTCGAGCGCGCTGGTGACCCCCGTGATCTTCAGCAGCGGCTGCACCAAGGACGAGCCGATCAGCGTCAACCCCGGCCCCGACGAGCAAGTCGTCGACGAGGAGACCCCCGACACCGAGACCGACGACTCCGAGACCGACGACTCCCCGGACATGGAGGAGCCGGTTCACGTGAACACTGGGCCTCCAACCGAAGACGAAGACGAAGCCGACCCCGAAGACGACCTGACCGAGGAGGACGTGCCGGTCATCGCGAATCCGGGCCCCGAGGAAGAAGCCCCCGACGACGATCAGTGAGCGCCTCTGAGCGCGCGCTCCCCGACATGCTCGACGCGTGCTCGGGGTCCCTCGACGCCATGCACCGCGGCCAGATCCGGCGCGACCCCTGGCCCGACTTCGCCTCCTTCGACCGCGAGCGCTACCCCGCCGAGCTGAGGCGGACCGGGGCGGTGCAGTGGGCGGCTCGCGCCCGCGCGGAGTACGGGTCGGTGCACCAGTTCACCCAGGTCTCCCACGCCCTGACCACGGCCCGGGTCGCCTTACCCCTCCTCGGCTCCCTCGCCCGGCTGATCACCGACGAGGTTCGTCACGCGGAGATCTGCGCCGCCATGGCCCTCGCCTGCGACCCCGAGGCCAGCGCGCGCACGCTGCGCTTCCCGCCGCCGCGCACCCCCTGGCCTGCCCCCCCCAGCGGCCACGCCCGCGAACCGCTGCTGACCTGGGCGGCCCGCGCGATCCTCGTCGCGTGCTGCCTGGGCGAGACCCTCTCGCGTCCCATGCTCGAAGCGATCGCGACCCGCGCCACGGACCCGATCGCCGAGGGCGTGGCCCGTCAGATCCTCCGCGACGAGCACCTCCACGCGACCTTCGGCTGGGAAGCCCTCGCCCGCTTGCTCCCCCAGCTCGGCCCCGGCGCGCGGCCCAAGCTCGAGCACACGCTGACCTGGGCCTTCGGCAGCTTCGAGCGCAGCACCGCCTGCGGGATCCGCGTCGAAGAGCTCGCTGGCCGCGAGATCGAGATCGTCCCCGGCGACCCCAGCGACCCCAACCTGGGGACCCTCACCGACGAGCACTACGCCGCGATCTTCTTCGCCACCATCGAGCAGGAGATCCTCCCCAAGCTGGCGGAGCTCGAGCTAGACGGCGAGACCGCCTGGGCCCAGCGCGCGAGGATCTAGCGCGCCACCCAAGATCGGAACTGGGCGCGAGCCACGATCCCCAGATTGCGCGGGCTGTCGTCGCGGCGAAACACCGCCTCCACCGAGACGCTGTGCCCCGCCTCCTCGAGGCGCCGCGCGCGGTCGAGCACCACCGCCAGCTCCAGCGCGCGCCCCAGGAGCGCCCGGGGCAGGGACAGCCGCCTGATCGCGCCGAACTCTCCGCCTGCCCGCGCCGCGCAGCGCTCGAGCTCGTCGCCCGTGGGGGGCGCCAGCCCCCGTCGCTCGCAGGCGCGGGCGGCGAGCCGCTGGAGCCCCTGTCGCGCGTGGCGTCGGTTGAGCCCCTGCATTTCGGCGCCGGGCTCGAGCTCGAGCCCGCGCCCCCTCAGCAGCAGACGCAGCGCGTGGCGCGCCTCGCGCTCGCGCATGACCCGACCCGGGTCGCCGTCCACCAGCCGTCGCCCGCTGACCAGGTTCGTCAGCCCCAGCACCCGCCGCCCGAAGTGCAGCCCCAGCCCCTCGCCCTGGACCGAGAGCGGCGCGCGCCCCCCGTCCCCCACGTGCTGCAGGCAGCAGTTCACGAGCAGCACGTCGACCCCGTCGCGAGCCGCGGCCTCGACCAGTCGATCGCCGAGGGCACCGCAAGCGTGGAGCCCGACCGCCAGATCACCGGGGGCGAAGCGCAGCTCGCCGCCGAGCTCGCGGGCCTCGAAGGCCGCGCCCTCGCCCTGGCTCAACGCGCTCGCGGCCGCGACCCGCTCGGGGTCGCGCTCGATCCCCACCGCCGCGACGCCGAGGCCCTCGGCCAGCGCTCGGGTGAGGTGCCCGCGGCCCGCCCCCACGTCGACCACCCGCGCGCAGCCGCTCAGCCGTTCGCGGGCGAGCCGCACCAGCGCCGCTACCTGGCGCCCCTTGCGCGCGCTCGCGCGGCGGAGCTCGGGCGCGGGAGCAGCCGGTGGCTCGGGAATCGCGGTCGACTCGCGGACCGTGGACGCCAAGGCGCGCAGGTCGTCGGGTGCGCCCGGCTGCCCGGCGAGGAGGGTCGCGCCCTCCGCCTCACAGCGGGCCAGCAGGTCGGGGTCGAGGCCCAGCAAGAACGCCGACCACCCCCGAGCCGTACACCAAGGAGGGGGCTCGGGCTCGAGCACTCGCCCCTCGATCACGTCGCGGTGCTCCCGGAGCAGCGCGCCCAGGACGGCCAGGTCGCGCTCGAGGGACACCGGGTCGAGGCTTAGCCCTGCGGCAAGTGCAGGGTCTGGCCGATCTGGATCACGTTGCCGGTCAGCCCGTTGAGCGCCTTGAGCGCGGTGACCGAGGTCCCGTGCTCGTTGGCGATCTTCCACAGCGAGTCGCCGCTGACCACGGTGTAGGTCTTGGGCGCGTTCTGCAGCTGGTCGATCAGCCCCACCACGTCCGGGTCGTCCGAAGTCTCGAAGGAGAGGTACCACGACGGCACCCAGCCGGTGGTCCCGTTGGGCAGGATCAGGTTCACGAACTGGTTCTTGTCGCCGACGCGCTCGAGGACCGCGAACGAGTCGCCGAGGTAGGCGTAGACCTTCTCGCCCGCGGCGTCTCGCTTGACCGGGAAGGTCATGCGCGGCCCTTCGCGCAGGGGCAGCGGCTTCTTGTTCAGGCCCGGGCTGCCGATCACGGTCGCCAGGTTGTAGCCGGGGTCGTTGGCTCCGTCAGGGATCAACTGGTAGAGCCGGCAGCGAGTCTTGAAGCGCTGGCCGGTGCTCTCGAACTTGCTCTTCCACCAGCTGTGGGTCAGGCGCTCGATCTCGCCGTCGAGGGCGGCCTTGTCGGGGTAGAGCTTCCAGCCACCCTTGGTCGCCCACTGGTCGCACCAGTAGACCTTGGGCGCGTCGGGGCCGCGGTTGTCGACCACGAGCAGCACGCTGTGGTAGCCGTCCATGGGGCTGCAGCCGAACACGCTGTAGCCAGGCGTGCCCGCCGCGGTGCCGATCACGTAGTCCCAGACGCTGCGGTCGAGCTTGTCGGGCTGGAGCACGCCGCCACGGTTCGAGCGGTAGGTCCCGTCGGCCTGCTCGTTGAGGAAGTTCCGCGTGCGGAAGTTGTCCGCGCGCATGGGCCGCGCGTTGCGCAGCGCGGCCATGGTCCGATCGACCGAGTTCCCCAGCTCGAGGTCCGGGTTGTCGTAGAGCGTTCGCAGCCCACGGTTGAGCGTCACCAGGCAGTCCGTGGGGCTCCCCGACGTCGCGTTCGCGACGTAGTAGGCCTTCATGGCCTCGACCCGCTCGGGGCTGAAGGTGCGATCGGCGCGGCGGATCACGGGCGTCTGAGCGTAGCCCAGGCTGACGGCCGCCAGGGCGAGGAGGAGGGTCGTTAGGGCGCGCGGGTGCATGGCGAACTCCAGTTCAGGCACCCAGCCGTGCGCAACTCGAACACCAGCTTCAGCTTCCCTAACCCCTGCCACCTGAGCCCAATTCGTTCCAAATCCCTCCCACCCCCCAAACCTGGAAGAGGGTCCCAGCCCCTGGCGTCCGCAGGTGGACGCCCCAGAACCCGCTCAGTACGGCCGGTCGTGCTGGATCTCGGCGAGCTTGGCGCGTTCGCGTTCGAGGCGTTGGCGGGCGGGCTGAGTGGCCTCGAGCAGGGGCGGGATCGCTTCGCGGAGTTGGGGCAGCGGCTGCTCGAGCTGCTTGGCGAGAGCGCCGAGCTGGGGAAGCGGCGCCTGTTGCTGGTCGCGTCGGGTCTCGAGGGCAGCGATCCGAGCGTCGCGCTCGGAGAGCCGCAGCACCTCGGGGGGGACGTGGACCACCGGCTCGCCGTCGTGCAGCGCGCGCCAGCGCTCCTCGTCCAGGGCTTGCTCGTCCTGATCGTCTTCGAGGTAGCCGACGATCAGCACCCACTCCACCTCCCGCGAGACCTGGCGCAGCGCGCCCTCGGCCGGAGCGATCTGCGGAGCGGGGGTCCCCGGGGGATCCTCTGGGGTCAGGCCCTCACCCGAACGCTCGAGCGGGGGGGCGCGGAGCCAGCTCCAGGTGCGGTAGCGATACCAAGGCTGGTGCACCGGATCGTCGCGGTAGATCTCCTCCTCGTAGGGCACCTGCCGGGTCTTGGTCACGTAGCGCGGGACCTGGCGCGTCTTGGTCACGGTCTCGTAGACGGTCTCGCTGCGGTATCTCGGGGTCTTCTTGAAGCGCCCGTTGCCCAGGTCGGTGATCGTGTGGCCGTCGGGCACCTGCCGCGTGCCTCGGGCCTCCCGCTCGGTGTAGGTCTCGGTGTCGTAGCCCTCCTGCGCGCGGTAGGTCTCCTCGCGGTAGCGAGTCTCGACCCGGTCGAGCACGCGCTCGGTGTGGTGCACCCGGTCTTCGCTGCGCACGTCGAAGGCGTGGGGCGGGTGCGACCAACCCTCGCCCGCGACCGCACCGCAGCGCTCGACCCCGATCCGCACCGTCCAGCGGTGTGCAGCCACGGTGCCTTCGCGCGCGAGCTCGAGCCGCCTCAGCTCGGACTGCGTCGCCACCAGCTCCTGCTGCGCCCGGCGCAGATCGCGGCGCGCAGCAGCCAGCTCGCCCTCGGCCTCGGACAGCCGCGCGCTGGCCTCGATCAGCGGCGCGTTGACCGCGTCGAACTCGCGCTTGGCCTCGGCCACCACCTCACGCTGCGCCTCGACCGCGGCTCGGTAGGCCTCGCGCAGGTCGCCGCGCCACTTGGCGAACAGCAGGCAGGCGCCCAGCGCAGCGAGCACGAACAGGCCGCCCCCGATCACCGCGGCCCGCGAGACCCCTGGCCCGCTGCGCCTGGCTCGCGGGGCCACCGGCCTCGGGTCCGGCGCGACGTCCTCCGGGGCTCGCGGAACGCTGGCCTCGTCGAAGCGCCGCTCCCGCTGGCGGCGCTCGGAGTCGCTCACGCTCGCGGCGCAAGAGACGCAGGCCTGAGCCGTCGCCGGGTTCCAGCGGTCGCAGAACGCGCACTGCCAGTCGGGGCCCGCGTTCGCGGCGGCGATCCCGGCGGCGTCCTCGACGCGCTCGGCGTCGGCGGGCAGGTAGAAGCGCACGTCCTCGGGGCGCGGCGCGCCGCAAGCAGAGCAGGAATACGCGTCACCCAGGACTCCCCGCGCCCCACAGGCGTCGCAGTCCCAACGGCCCAGCAGGATCTCGCCGTCGTCGCTCACCCTGCCTCCCGACGGCGCCGACTAGCGTTGGTAGTAGGCGTTGCGCTCGGGGTTGATCCGCGGGTAGCGCGACTGCCACAGCCGCACGCCCTTGACCGCGTCGTAGTGGTAGTCGCTGACGTCGCGCTTGCGCCGTTCGGTCACCCCGAAGGCCGCCTTGCAGAGGTCGAGCAGCCGCTGGACGGTGCCGCGCAGGTCCGGGTCCGGGTGCAGGCCCAGGCGCAAGATCTCCAGCACGTCGTGGTCGCCCTCGACCACGACCTTGTGGACGGCCTGCGGGTCCACGGGGTCCGTGCGCTCGAGCTTGAAGTCGATCAGCTCGAACAGCCGGTCCTGGCCCTTGAGCGCGTAGACCCCGCGATGCTCGTAGGCGCGCGTCCCGGTGAGCAGCTCGTAGAAGGCGAGGGTCAGCGCGTAGACGTCGGTCGCCTCGGAGTAGTGCCCGAGCTGCTCGGTGGAGAGCGAGGGGTAAGCCTCGGGCGGGAGGTAGACGGCCGTGCCGACGAGCTGATCGAGGCGCCCACCGTTCTTCTCGATCTCGCGCCGTGGACGCGCGATCCCCATGTCCATGAACACCGGCTCATAGGCGCCGGTCGAGATCCGGGAGAGGTACTCCTTGTCGTTGATCTCGCCTTCGGCGTTCGACATGCGCAGCATGAAGTTGTCGGGCTTGACGTCGAGGAGCAGCAGCGGGCGCTCGCGGCTGCCGTGAATCCCGCGGAGGGTCACGAGCAGGTTTACGTAGATATCGATCGCCGTCGCCGGATCCACCGGTATCCCGCCGAACCAGGCCCCCGGGTGGGGGTGCAGCTTCTCGAGCACCAGGTAGGGCGCGTCGTTGGCGGTCCCGCTATCGAGCAGCTTCACGATCCCCGGGTTGGGCACCGAGTAGACCTCGCGTTCACGGATCAGCGCGTCGGCGTGGCCCTCGCGCGCGATCTTGAGCACGGCGTGGGAGACCGGGCGCTTGAAGGACGCGAACTCCTGGTCCCCCTGGATCGAGACCTGGAACACGTAGCCCTGTCCACCCCGTCCCAGGAGCTTCTCGACGAGGTAGACCCGCGACATGTCGTCGCTGGGGAGCATCTCCTGCTCGAGGTTGAGCTCGACCTCGTCGCCGAAGTCGTCCTCCTCGCCAGTGTCGAGCCCCATGACCGTGGCGTCGAAGAGCGCGTGGGCGGCGCTGCCGGGATCCTCGCGGGCGATCTCCGACAGCTCGTAGACCCCGGAAGGCCGCTCTCCGCGCCGGTGGCCGACGAGGTCCTCGAGCAGCTCGGCGTACTGCGTGATCGCCTGGGAGTAAGGATCCGCCGCCGGCTCGATCTCCCGCAGCACCTGGAGCAAATCGAGCCCCCCCCAGATCGGAGTGTCTCCGGTCTGCTTGGCCGGGAACGCCCCCGGGATCACGGCCATCCCGATCGCCGGCTCCTCCTCGGCGCGACGCTTTTCCAGCAGCCCCAGGGCCCCGGGTTCGTGTCCGCCGATCACCACCACCAGCCGGGTGTCTCCCGGGGCAGTAAGCACGACCTCGTGCACGCGCTGCTGTCCGCTACCGCCCCGCGCCTCGGCGCGGGTCTCGCCCAGGTCCTTCCCCGGCCCGGGCCAGTAGATCTCACGCTTACGAAGGAAGCCCACCAGTCGCCGCAACAGCGTGTCCCCGAGGCGGTGCTCGGCCCGCGGCTCGAGCAGCCAGGCGATCATCGACGCGTGCAAGGGGTCGCCGACCACGTTGAGGATGCGATAGGTGTTGCGTCCGCTCATGCAGCTCCTCGGCAGGGACGACGAGGCCCCAGGCTACATCGCAGGGACGCGGAAGCCACCGGCACCGGGGCAACCGACGGGGAGCGCTGGCAGCGCCCTCTCAAGTGGTTTCAAGCGCTGGATGCCGCTAGGTTTAGATGAAGCGAGAGTCCGTTGCACGCTGCCGTCGAGGCACTCTGGGAGCACCTGATCGTCGAACGCTCCGTTCTGACGGCAGGCGAGATCCATCAACTCCGCAGCGCGCGCGCTGCCGCGCAGGCCCAGGGCACCCCGCTGACCCTCGAGCGCCAGCTGCACTCGGTGCTCGGTCCCCAGCTGGAGGCCTTCCGCGAGGAGCTGCGCAACCGGGCCCGCGCCTGCACGCGCTGCCAGACGCCGTTCCTGGCCTCCCCACCCCAGGGGGCTTGCCCCTCGTGCGGCACCCCGGGATCCAGCTTTCAGACCCTCGGCAGCTCAGGCGTCCTCGCGCCTCCGCGTTCCCACGTCGACTCCTCGGGCTACGGCATGCCCGCGCCGACCTCCCAGGCGTACGGCTCCAACCCGCAAGGCTCCGGCGCCTACCCGATCCAGGGCTCGGGGGCCTACCCCGTCCAGGGCTCGGGCGCCTACCCCGTCCCTTCGGGGGCCTACCCGGCCCCCAGTGGGGCCTTCCCCAGCGGCGCCCCCGGATCCGGCAGCTACCCCGGGTCGGGCAGCTACCCCGGGTCGGGCAGCTACCCCGGATCGGGCACCTACCCTCCTCACCTGCACAACAGCTTGCTCAACTCGCGGGGCTTCCGCTCTACGGCCTCGCGCAGTCGACCCAACAGCGGCTCCAAGGGCGGGGGCGGAGGTGGAGGCGGACTCGGCAGCGGAAGCGGCCTCCAGACCGGCGACCAGGTGGGCGCCTACGTCGTCGTCGAAGAGCTCGGCCGCGGCGGCATGGGCGCGGTCTACAAGGTGCAGAACCAGTTCGGCCAGATCCAGGCGCTGAAGGTCCTGCACAGCCTCAGCGGCTCGAAGCAGGCGCGGTTCCGCACCGAGATCGAGATCATGGCCAAGCTCTGCCACCCCAACGTGATTCAGGTGCACGACAGCGGGCTGGTGGGTGAGTTCCCCTACTACGTCATGGACTACGTGGAGGGCAGCGACCTCAAGGAGCTGATCAAGCAGAGCGCGCTCAACCAGCGTGAGTCGATCGCGCTCCTGGTGCAGGTGATCCGCGCCGTCGGCTACGCCCACACCTGCGGGATCCTCCACCGCGACCTCAAGCCGGGGAACATCATCGTCGACCAGGGCATGACCCGGCCCTACGTGCTCGACTTCGGCCTGGCCAAGATCGTCAACTCCGAAGGGAACCTGACCCGCACCGGCTCTGCGCTGGGGACCCCCTACTACATGCCCCCCGAGCTGGCGGCGGGGCGCCACGACGAGGTCGACGGGCGCGCGGACGTCTACTCGCTGGGCGTAATCCTCTACGAGCTAATGGCCGGCACGCCGCCGTTCACCGCGGCGACCACCAACGAGCTGATGCGCAAGATCGCCAAGGAGCGACCCGCCTCGCTGCGCTCCCAGGGTGTCCCCGCCATGGTCGACAAGGTCGCCATGCGCGCCCTCGCCAAGAATCCGGCCAAGCGCTACCCCACCGCCGAAGCCATGGCCAGCGACCTCGAGGAGTGGCTGCACGAGCCCGAGCCCACCGTGCCCCTGGGCGTCAAGATCGCCGCCGGGGTCATGGCCGTGGTCGTGTTGGTGCTCGCGGTGACGCTGGTCAGCATGCTCAACGACGAGCAGCCCTCCCCGCCCCCTGAAGACACGACGCCCGAGGAGCCCCTCGAGCCGCCACAGCCCCCTCCCCAGGATCCGCCCCCCCTCGATCCCGGCCCTGACCCGCTCGAGCCCGCTCCCCCGCCGCCGCTGAAGGATCCGCCCAAGCCACCGCCCAAGCCACCGCCGCCGCCGCCGGAGCCCCCCCAGCCCGTCGTCCGCACGGCGCCCCCCGCCCGGGTGGGGCTCCGCGACGACCCGCTCAAGCCCCTGCCGGCGGTGATCGCGAAGAGCAAGGTCAACGCCCCGCTCAAGGGCAGCACGAACATTCACCTGCACCTCGGCCCCAACGAGACCGGGATCGCGTTCCACCTGGAGGTCCCAGCTGGCGCGGGGGCGCTCTACGTGCGGGTGCGCGGGGCCCACGAAGACGTCGACCTCTACCTGCGCAAGGGCGGCGACATGCTCCGCGACCCACGCCAGGCCGACCTGGTGGCGCGCAGCCACGCCCGCGACGAGCACCTGCTGTGGGACGAGAGCGGCCCCCTCGACCTCGACCCCGGTCCCTACACCCTGGTCATGCACCGCCCCCGCCCTCGCGGGGAAGACACGCGGCTCACCTTCTGGATCCGCTTCATGAAACCCGGCGCCACGCTCCGACCGCTGGTCGGAATCCGCGGGCTGCCCTTCGAGGTCAAAGGGGAGCAACCAGCCCTCGTCAATTTCCTCGACTCCTACGACGCCGACCCCGAGGAAGCCCTGAGCGCGTTCCCGCGCCTGGCGGCGGACGTCGACCCGCGCCTGGGGGTGATCCCCGCGCTGTGGCTGCTGGACCTCGAGCGCTACGACGAAGCCCGCGCCGCCGCGACGGCGGTGCTCGAGCACGCCTCCCAGGACGCGCGGGCGCTCTACGTGATCGCCTGCTGCGACTACGCGGCAGGCGAATACGAGGCCGCCCGCAAGCAGGCGGAGACCCTGATCCGGGCCCACCCCGACCTCTACGAGCCCGTGCTCTTGCTCGTGCAGTGCCTGCGGGCCCTCGGCGAACACAAGACCGCAGCCCAGCTGGGCATGGCCGGGGTCAAGCGCGACGCCTCACGCCTGGCGCTGGCAGGCCTCGCGCTGCTCGCCGCCACCGACGACGGCCTCGAGCAAGGCTGGACGACCTTCACCCAGAAGTGGCTCAAGGAGGGCAACCTCGACGTCCACAGCGCCGTCGTCGGCTTGCGCGCGCTGCTCGCGCGAGGCGAGGCCGCGGTCGCCGCCGAGTGGTTCGAGTCCCGCCGCAGGAGCTGGGGGGACAAGGTCGAGCAACCCAACGCGCTGTCCCTGGTGGAGGTCGAGACCCTGTTGGCGCTCGAGCGCACCGACGACGCGCGCGAGCTGCTCGACGCGTTGGCCCCCAAGCTGCGCATGGCGGAACACCGCGCACGACTCGACTCGCTCCGCGCCCGCCTCCAGGCTCCGGAGGACGGGGGCAAAGACGCGCCCCCTGAGGACGGCGGCCGCTGAGGCGGCGCCCCCCGCGTCATGAGCGGCCTGCCCCCTCCCACCTCGGACCCCAGCCCCGGTGATCGCATCGGGCCCTTCCTCGTGCTGGGGGTCCTCGGGCAAGGCGCCAGCGGTCGGGTGTTCCACGTCCGCGCGACCAGCGGGCGAGAGCTAGCGCTCAAGCTACTCACCACCGCCAAACCGGCCAGCGTGCGTCGCTTCCTCCGCGAGGGTGAGGTCACCGCGCGCCTGCGGCACCCTGGGATCGTCTCGGTTCATGCCGCGGGGGAGCACGCGGGCTGCCCCTACCTCGTCTACGAGCTGGTCCCGGGCGAGACCCTCGACCAACGCTTCCCCGAGCTCGACCGCGCCACCCGCCTGGGGCTGGTGCTCGAGGTCGCCGAGGCAGTGGGCTACGCGCACGAGCAAGGCGTCCTGCACCGCGACCTCAAGCCCGAGAACGTGGTGATCGACGCGTCCGGTCACGCGCGGGTGGTCGACTTCGGCATGGCTCAGGTCTCCGGCGACGCGCGCATGACCCAGACCGGAGCGCTGGTCGGCTCGCCCGTCTACATGAGCCCCGAGCAGATCTCCGCCGAGCGAGCGCGGTTCGGCCCCGCGACCGACGTGTGGGCCCTGGGGGTCATGCTCTACGTCGCGCTCACCGACTGCCTGCCCTTCGACGGCGCGACCTTCGTCGAGCTCCTGACCCAGATCACCACCGCCCCGCCTCGTGCCCCGCGCAGCCTGGACCCACAGATCCACGCTCCCCTGGCGACGCTCTGCATGCGCGCCCTGTCCAAGGACCCTGAAGGTCGACCGCCCACCGGCGCAGCCTTCGCCGCCGAGCTCGAGGCGGCGCTTCCCCGCGCGGGCGAGGCGCGGCTCTCGGCCTCGCGGACGTGGCTCGGTGCCGCCGGGGTCTTCGTCCTCGCCGGGTGCGCGCTGGCGCTCGCGGTGTGGACCCCGGGCACCCACCCCGCCCCCCCGACCACGACGCAGACCGCGGCTGCCTCCCCCGAAGGTCGCCCGCCCGAGCCTCGGGTTCCTCCGCCGGCAGAGATCCTGACCCGCGTGCGCGAAGGCGCCAACGAGGTCGGCTTCGCGCGCGCCCTCGAGCTCCTGACCCCCCTGCTCGACGAGCCGGGCCTCTCGATCGCACAGCAGACCGAGGTCCGGATGCTGATGGGCAGCGTTCACGCCCAGCTCAGCGAGGGCTTGAGGCAGGGGGGAGACCTCGACGCGGCCGAGGTCGAACTGCGACGGGCCGAGGAGCTCGCCCCCAGCCTGACCGTGGTCCTCCTCGAGCGCGCCTGGCTGCACTTCGACCGCGGCGAAGCGCAGGAGGCCCTGCCCTTCTTCGCCCGCGCGCTCGAGCGCGACCTGAACCACGCCAGCGCCCACTACGGGCGCGGCCTGTGCCTGGTCCGCCTCGGCAACCTCCGCGAAGCCCGCGAGCCCCTCGAGAGCGCCGTCGCCCTCCGCCCCAGCAAGCGCCGCTACGCGGCTCAACTCGCCCAGCTGTGCAAGGCGCTCGGTGACGACGCCGGCCTGGAGCGAGCGCTGACCCGCGCCCTCGCCGCCGACGGCGAGCGCGACGGGGACTACACCGAGCTGCTCGCCCAGCGCGCGCGGGTGCGCTCCGTCCTCGGCGACCACCGGGGGGCCGTCGCCGACGCCTCCCTCGCGCTGGAGTATTCCCCCCACTTCGCGCCGCTGTATCGCGTCCGCGGACGGTCCTACGCTGCGCTCGGCGACTCGGTCGCTGCGCGAGCCGACCTCCAGCAAGCCGTCGACCTCGACCCCGGGGACTCGGAGCACCTCAACGCGCTGATTCACTTCGCGCGCGAGCAGCACGACCTGCCTTGGGGCCTCGAGCTCACCGCGCGCGCCGTGCGCCTGTTCCCCAACGACGCGCACCTGTGGATCGACCGCGCGCAGGTGCTCGAGGACAGCGGCGACCTCGCCGGGGCCCGCGCGGCCTTCTCGACCGCGCTGGACGTGCCGGTGAACACCTCGACGGCGCTCCAGGTGCGCGCGCTGCTCCGCCGCGCGAAGCTTCGTGCCTACGAAGGCCCCCGCGGGGCCCTGGAGGACGTGGAACTCGCCACCGAGCTCAGCGACGACAGCGAGAGCAGCATGCAGGTGATGGCCGTCAGTGGGCAGGTCTACTGCGTGCTGGGCCGCCCGCGGGCGGCGCTGAGCGAGCTGCTCCCCCTGACCCGGGCCCCCCTCCCTCCGCGCCGGCAGCTGAAGCTGACCTCGACCCTTCGTTTTGCGCACTTCGTCGCCGGCGACTTCAGCGAGTCCGCGCGCTGCGCTCGCGAGCTCCTGGAACGCGGGCCGCCGGCGGACGCGCGGCGCTACGTCGAGCTCACCCTCGCGATCTGCGGCGACGCCGAGGCGCTCGACGCCCTGAACGAGGTCCCCAGCGAGAGCTGGCTCGGCCAGCTGGCGCGCTTCGTCCGCGAAGGCGACGCCCCCCGGCTGCTGGCCGCCGCCCGCAGCGAGGAGGGCCCGCACGCCGCCGACGCCACCCCCGACCAGCGCGCCTGCGAGGCCCACTTCTACGTCGCGCTCGCCCACGACCTGCGCGGGGAGCGCGAGGCCGCCTGCACGCACTACCGCGCCTGTGTGGGCACCGGGGTCGTCGTCTTCTCCGAGTTCGCGTGGGCGCTCGGCCGACTGCGGTTCCTCCTGCGCGAAGGGGGCTAGACCTCCCCCGGCTTGACCGAGGCAGGGTCGAAGGCCTCGGCCTTGGCCTTGAGCTTGGCGAGGGTCGTGTCGAAGTCAGCGCTCCCACGGCTCCCCTTCAACGGGTTGACCTTGCCCACCACGAAGGCCTTGAGGTAGGAGCTGCTGAAGCCACGCTCCTTGAGCGCCGCGACGGCAGCCACGACCAGGGCGTCGACTTCGAACAGCGCTGCCGCGCGCGCGGCGCGCACCTCGAGCGCCGCGGCGAAGGGCTGCTCGAGGAACTCGTCGCAGCGCTTGAGCAGGGACTCGTAGACCGACCCGGAGAAGCGCGCCTGCTGCTCGTAGCACACGCCCAGGGTCAAGAGCTGCGCACCGTCGAACTGGACGGCGAAGTCCGCCTCCTGGGCCTCGCCGATCTTGGCGAGCTCACGCGCGAGGCGAATCACCTCCAGCGACCGCTCCTTGAGCCCAGGCGCCTTCTCCGTGTTGAGCGCCAGGATCTGATACGCGACCTCGAACTCGGCCACCACGAGGGCCGTGACCGCCTTCGCCCCGAGGCGGGTCATGGCGCTCAGCCGGTGGTGCCCGTTGGGGGTCCAGTAGGCCCCCTCGGCCGTACGCACGACCACGATCGGATCGAGGAAGCGATCGAGGCGGTCGATCACCTTCTCCAGCTTCTTGACGTGGGTGTCCGAGAGGTCACGCTGAAACGGCGCGGGGGCGACCTTGTCCACGGGCAGCGCGGCGAGCAGCTGCCAGGTCCCGCCCAGCGGATCCCGATAGCTGGCGAGCACCGCCCCCCCGTCGGCCTGCACCGCCGCGGCGAGCTCCGCCGCTGCCTGGGAGGGTTCTCCCTCGAGCAGCTCGCTCGCCCCCAGCCCTCGCGACCCCTGGGCCGCCTTCGTCTTGCGGGTCGCTTTCTTCTTGGTCGCTTTCTTCTTGGTCGCGGTCTTCTTGGTCATGCTGCCCTCGCTGAGGCGAATCCTATCCCGA
>Ga0070726_10001456_pt1 | contig 23860 bp, 14 predicted proteins | sample tdAd471_FD_67275 | JGI IMG/M metagenome (GOLD analysis project Ga0070726, IMG submission 67275) | Marine sediment microbial communities from the Atlantic coast under amendment with organic carbon and nitrate - tdAd47.1 | ecosystem: Environmental > Aquatic > Marine > Coastal > Sediment | place... | reverse complement strand
GTTCCGAAGTCGTCGACAAAGTTCTTCTGCCACAGAACCTTTCCGGACTCGGCATTGAAACAGAACATGTGCCCCATCGCGCCGATGGTATAAACGCGGTCGCCGTCGACGACGGGCGTCGATCGGGGACCTGCGGGATAGCTGACCGTGTAGCGAGCCCGGTAATCGTGATGCCAGAGCTGCCTGCCGGTTTCGGCGTCAAAACACAGCACGCGCTCCAGCGACTCATCGACGATTCGATCGGTCACGAAGACGCGGCCATCGGCGACTGCCGGTCCGGCGTAGCCCTCGCCGATCGGCGCTGACCAGACGCGCGGCAGTTTGCCGTCGGCGTCGGTCGGCAGCGTCTTGACGATGCCTGTCTCGCGCCAGACCAGGTCACGCTGCGGCCCACCCCACTGTGGCCAGTCGTCGGCGAATGAGGCTGTTGCGAACAGGGCGAGGGCAGTGAGCAGAGTTGTTCGGAATCCTGTCATGAGAATTCGTTCTTTAAGCGGCGTTCGGAACGCGGCCCGGAATCGAGGTGCCAATCCAGTGACTATTCGCTCGTGGTGGACGAGGTGACGAGTCCGTCTCCTCGACGGTTTCTTCGGGACTCGTGACCTCGTCCACTACCTCGCAATTCAAGCATGGGGGACCGCTAACTGGTCAACCTTCCCGCCGCGGTCTGTTCGGCGAATTCGGCGATCATGTCTTTTGTCGCGGCTTCGACAGCCTGTTCCCACTGGTCTTCGGAAAACTGTTCGCGGTACGGATCGCGCTGCCAGGCGAAGTTGATGCCGCGGGAACTGTTGATCAACGCGCCGAGACCCTCGTCGGTGAATCCGCCCGCGACGTCCGCCGCGCCCGCTCCCTGGCTGCCGTAACCGGGGACGAGAAACGGTGTGTGCGGCATTCGTTCGCGAAGCTCGGTCAACTCGGCCGGGTAGGTCGCCCCGACGACAGCTCCGACAATGCCGAAGCCGGTCTCGCCGAGTGTTTCGACGTTGAGCGCTTCGACGGTCGCCGCGACGTGCTGGTACAGCTTCGTGCCGTCGGTTTCGCGGTCCTGAAACGTGGACGCTCCGGGATTGCTGGTCCTTACCAGAACGTAAATTCCGGCGCCGCGTTCGACCGCGGTTCGCACGAACGGCTGCAGCGTGTCGGCTCCCAGATATGGATTGACGGTCAGAGCATCGGCTCCCCACGGAGCGGCATCTGGAGATTCTCCGGCGAGATACGCGTCGGCGTACGCTTCAGCCGTCGAACCGATGTCGCCTCGCTTGGCATCGCAAATGACGATCAGCCCGGCCGCTCGCGCTTTGCGAATCACGTTCTGCAACGCGGCACAGCCAGCGGGACCGTACTGCTCGAAGAAGGCAGCCTGAGGTTTGACGGCCGGTACCAGCGGCGCGACGACGTCGATGATCCGCGAACAGAATTCCTCGAACGCACTGGCCGCTGCCTCAGCAGCCGAACCCGTGCGGTCGGACGCGCCGGCGACGATCGCGCGCGGCAGGTTGTCGAGACGGGGGTCGAGCCCCACCAGAGCGGGCGTCCGGCAACGGCGCACCGCAGCATTGAGTCGGTCGGCAAAGTGTTTCATGTGGCGAATTGTGACGACGCCACAGGCTCACGCAAAGGCTCAGGAAGCCATTGAAACGTTTCGTCGAAGATCGCTGATTCGTCGAAAGTGACTGATCGGTCTGGTCGCTGATCGGTCTGGTCACTGGTCAGTTTGATCGGGCAAGCCCAGCAGCACCTGTTCCGGAGGTTTGCCGAGTGCCTGCTCGAATTCGACGTACGCCCGGACAAGTTCCGGGACCGTTGTGACTCCCAGTTTGGAGAGCACTTTCTGGCGGCGGCTCTCGACAGTCCGCAGGCTGATCGCCAGTTCTTTCGCGATGACCTTGTTGAGCGTGCCCTGCACGATGCGCGTGAGGACGTGAACTTCGTCCGTTGTGAGTGCATCGAAACGGCTTCGCAGGCCATCGACGTATTCCGAGTCGCTCCAGGTTTTCCGGTCGCGGTCGAGCGCGTCGCAGATCGCCTGCCAGAGCGAATCGGTCGAGCAGTTCTTCTCGAGCAGCGTGACGGCTCCCCGATGCATTGCCTGGACGGCGCTGGAAACATTGGCGTACGCGGAAATGACAATCACGGGAATGCGAATGCCTCGATCCTGCAGCGCGATCTGCAGGTCGAGCCCCGACATGCCGCTGTCGATTCTCAGGTCTGTGACGACGCAGCCGGATTCGTCCGCGGTCATGCGGTTCAGAAACTCTTCGCCGCTGGCAAAGGTTTCGGCCTTCAGGCCGCGAATGTCGACGAGCGCGGCAATCGATTCCCGCACGGCCTGGTCGTCGTCAATGATGAAGACTGTCTGTTGCTGCTGCTGATCGTTCATGCGTTCTGAGCCCAGTTCTCGATTGCCAGCGTGAAATGAAACGACATGCCCGCACCGGTGTTTTCCTCGGCCCAGATTCGACCGCCGTGCTCCTCAACGAAGGATCTGCTGAGAGCGAGACCGATTCCCAGCCCGGCGTGATCTGTTGTGAAAAATCCCTCGAAAAGCTGTTCGGGCGAGACGTCGTCCGGCAGTCCGCAGCCATCGTCGACGACGGAAATCCGGGCGGTCCCGTCTTCAACCTTGAGTGTGACGGCGATGGTTCCCGTCTTCTGAGGCCCGTTTTCGATCGCCCGGCTGGCGTTGGTCAACAGGTTGACCAGCGTCTGCTCGATCAGCACGCGATCGCAGACAATGTCGACCGGTTCGGTGGGAACGTTGACCGTCAATCTGATCTTCCGATCGGACAGCGTCGGACGGCACAGGCTGGTCGCTGTCTCGATGATTTCCTGCAGCGTCGTCGCCTCACGTTTCGGCAGCGACTTCTTCGCAAACGAAAACATGCGGCTGGTGATGTCATTGACGCGGCGGACTTCACTGGCAATTTTCCTCGACATCTCCCGGATTCTGTCGAGCCGCGAGGCGACATCCGGACGTTCCAGCGTTTCGGCGGTAACCTCGGCAAACGTCGAGATTGACCACAGTGGCTGGCGGATTTCGTGAGCGATCCCGGCAACGAACTGTCCCATCAGCGACAGGCGTGAGAAGTGTGCCATCTGCCGTTCGTGTTCGCGCCGCTGCTGTTCTTCCTCGACGCGCCGCGTCGCATCGCGGACGTGAAACAGCAGCGCTGGCTGACCGTCAAAGTTGACTGACGACGCGCGAATATCGACCGGAATCTCCTGGCCGTCACGTCGCAGGCTGTATCCGTCAAAGCTGACTTCGCCTTGAGTCTGGATCTGATGGGCGGTTTCCCGGACGCGGTCGCGGAGCGATTCCGGAACCAGATCCGCAACGTGCCGGCCGACGAGTTCATCCCGATTCATGCCGTGAAGTTCGCACGCGGCGGGATTGACGTCGAGAATGCTTCCCTCAATCGACTCGACGAAAATAGCGTCCGGCGAGGATTCAAACAGATGCCGGAACCGCTCGCTGGCATACGCGAGCGCCTGCTCAGTCTGCTGCAGAAGCGTGACGTCGCGCAGGATTGCCAGCAGGTCTCCCGAGTCCGCCAGGGGCACGACTCGAATTTCCAGGGACCGTTCTTCATCTACTGACTGGTGGTGAAATCCGAACGTCTCCTGGTGGCTGCCGGCGAGCAGTCGGGGCAGGGCCTCCTTCAGCCAGCGAACCACGCTGTCCGGGACCGCGTTCCAGATTCGCGTTCCGATCAGGCGTTCGCCGCTGACACTCAGCAGGCCCCCGATGTCGCCTCCGTACTGCTCAACGATCGTGCCTTCACGATCGAGCCGCAGCAGCACGTCCGGGTAGGCGCGGAAGACCGACTGCAGTTCTCGCGTTCGCAGCTGAACCTGCTGCTGGCCGCGTTCATGGTCAAAGGTGATCGCCGTGAGCTGTCGCGCGCTGGCGATGACGGTCTTCTCGTACGACTGAAACGGGCCTTCTCCAGACCGCAGCACCAGGATCAGTCCGAGCGGCGTGCCCTCGGCATTGCGGACGGTTTCCAGACAGCAGTCGCAGAAGCCCTCCGCCAGAACGGCGGCTCCCAGGCGACCGAGCAGGCTGCTCATCTTCAAGGATGTGTCGGGATGGTCGCTGGCGATGTCGGTCGTCGGTGATGACTTGGGCGGCGAGTCGCTGACCTGCCACTCTTCGATCAGCGGCGCGAGTTCCCGCCAGTGCCGGCCCGCCAGCAGCTCAACGAACTTCGCCTGCACAGTGCCCTGTTCGGCGAGATCGAAGCGCTGCTGATCGCTGAGCAATCGAAAGATGGCCAGATGCAGCGCGGGTTCCTGCTTCTGGACCTGGCGGACGAGAGTCTGCAGGGTGTCGCCGGTGTTTCCAGATGTGACCAGCTGTTCGAGAACCAGCCGCTGCGTTTCGTGCTGCATCTCAGCACGCTTGCGGTCGGTGATGTCCAGCAGAGAAATGTAGATGCGGTTCCACGAGTCCTGACTGCCCGTCGCCGCCGACGCGATGAGGTGGATGAAGCGTCGCTCGCCCTGCAGTGTGTACGTCACGTTTTCGATCTCGACGCGGTTGCGACCGTCGAGCCGGGCCTGCACATGGCGGCGAAAGGCGGGCAGAGAATCCTGGCGGAAAATCGAAGCGAGATTATCCTGAAAGTCGGCGAGATCGCGCGCTCCGAAAATGCGCAGCGCTCCCTGATTCACGCTGATGATGCGAGTTTCTCGCGCCAGTTCCGCGACGCGATCGAGATCCTCTTCCAGGCAACGCCGCAGATCGGTGACGCCGGAACGAGTCCACTCGTCGAGCTTTCTTCTCACGCGGCTCCAGTCGAACTCCCACAGCGACACGGGTGAGTCGCGGAACAGTCGCTCAATCTCGGAATTGCGGCGAGCTTCGGTGATGTCCCGCAGCACGACCAGAAACGCTCCGCCTGCTTCGCCCTCAGCCCGCGAAATCAGCAGCTCGACAACGACGGGGGAAGCGTCTCCAGAGCTGAGTTCGGCGGTCGGCCAGCCGTGCGGTTCCCCTGTCGAGGGAGCCGTGGCGCCACTTGAAGTCGATTGATCACTCGTCGCCGGCGGGCAGGCCGCAGCCAGTGATGCAGCGGTCGCCTGGCCCGGCTCGGTCTGCTGGTTCGCGACGCCGCCTGCAATCAGTTCGGCAAAACGCAGCGCGATAAGCGCGGCGCGATCTCGACCGAGCAGCCGGGCAGCTCGCGGGTTGGCTTCGAGAATGCGATCCGTATCCGGGTCGACAAGCAGCAGTGGGTCGGGAGCGCTCTCGAACAGGGACCGCCCCAGCCCGGTCAGTTCCGTCCTTTGTCGAGTGACAGCGTGATTCACTGCAGCCCCTCAGCAGTGTGTCGGAAACAACTTCCCGATCTGGCGGTTGCCGAATCAGCTGGCCGGCAATCGCTCCCGGTTTGAACACAGCGAACCGGGGCGAACGCTCTGCGGCTGAACTCTTGCGCCGGTTGGCACTGAAACCTGTTTCCGACACGTTCCGAAGCGGCAACCAGCAGCTCCGTGCGTCAGGACTTTTTCTTCTTCTTGCCTGCGGACTTCTTCGACTTCGACTTCGATTTCTTCTGAGTCGCACCGGACGCTGCCTGAGCCGATTTCGAATCGCTGAAAATACGGTCCCAGCCGGAAACGAATTTTTTGGAAGCGCCAGTGTGCACAGTGTAGCCAGTCATCGGGCATCGACTCCTGTAACAGCAGTGGTTCACAAGTTTCGTCCACGCTCTGCAGCGACCGCCGGTCGGTCGGTTCCGGAGCGGGAACGCGAGTGGTGAGGCTCCGCATGGTAGCAATCGCCGCCTCAGGCTGAAGTGCAGGACGGGTCGGATCTGCCGGGTTGTCGTGCCACCGCCGCGCTCTCAGCGTGCCGCGTTCGGCAGGTCGAGCAGCAGCACCGCTCGTTCACTGGACGCGACGGCCACGCGGCTGCCGTCCGGCGAAAAGGCCGCTCCATAAGTCACGTGGCCAAGCGGCTGTTCGAAGATCGCCTTGCCACTGCCGACATCCCAGATGCGAAACTCGCCCGAGTACCCGATCGACAGCAGTCGCTCACCACTGGCGTTGAACTCGACGCGGTAGACGTCGTCCTGGTGGCCAGCGAGTTCCGCTCGAACATCCGCACTGTCTGCATCCCACAGCCGAACGACCCGCTGTTCGCCGATGCCCATTCCGCCTGCGGCAATCGACTTTCCGTCGGGGGAGAGCGCGGCCGAATAGACGGCGTATCGGGCTCCCGTGAAAGACTGAATTTCGCGCCCGACACTGACGTCGTACAGTCGGATCGAGTGGTCGGCGCCGGCGGTCAGCAGTTGGTCGCCAGCCGTGGTCCACGCGACCGAATAGATGCCGGCATCCTGAGTCGCCAGCGTCTTTGTGGCCTTTCGCGTTTCGACATCCCACAGCCGGACGGACTTGTCATTCGACCCTGACGCCAGCGTCCGGCCGTCCGGGCTGAATTGCAGAGCGTAAACCGGGCCGCGGTTTCCGTTGAGTGTCGCGACGGAGCCTGTCGCCGAGACGGTCCACGTTGCGATGTTCCCGTCGGCGGCCAGACTGTGCAGGGTGCGACTGTCGGACTCCCAGGCGAAACCGGCGATCGCGGCATCGGCCACTTTGAGTGACTGCGCGGGAGATCGCGACGGTGGTTCGGCGGGCTGCGGATTCAGCGGCGACGCATCAAAGACGTGAATCGTCTGGTCGTCGGTCGCGGCTACGAGTTTCCCGTTGTCCGGACTGTAAGCCAGATGCCGGACCGGTTGGCCGATCTCGTGCCGGAACAGCGGCGCTCCGTTGGCGGCGTTCCAGCAGCGGACCGTTCCGTCGGCTCCGCCCGCGGCGACCTGCCGGCGGTCAGCACTGAAGGCGACGCACAACGCGGCACCCTCGAATCCGGAGACGCTGCGGACCGGCGACCCGTTTGATGCGTTCCAGATCTTGACCTGACCATCCTCGCCAGCCGTCGCGTACTGCGAGCCGTTCGACATCAGAGTCAGAGCGTGGACGGCTTTCTCATCCGCGACATGCTCGGCCTGAGCGGCTTCCTTCGTGAGCGGCTTGCCGTCCTCTGCCGGCTTGAGGGCAGTCGGCCAGCGGCGGACATGGCCGTCCGCTCCCGCCGTGAAGAACTGCGAGTTATTCGTCGAGAACTCCAGTCCGGAAACCCGCCCCTCGTGGGCAGCGACCGAAACCGTGACCGTTCCGTCCGCAGCATTCGCCAGATGCAGGCTGCCGTCGACGCAGCCAGCTGCGAGCGTCTGGCCGTTCCGCGACCACCCGAGCACGCTCGCCGCCGCCGGCAGCTTCAGCTCGTTCTGCTTCATACCCGTCGCTGTCTCAAACAGTCGGACGCTGCCGACCGAGTCCGCAATGGCGAGCGTCTTGCCGTCTGGCGAAAGAGCCATCGCCAGCGATTTACCGTCGAAGGCCTTGAACGTTCGCGTGGGATCGTTCTGCGGCACTTCCCACAGGCGAATGGAATTGTCACTCGCCCCCGACGCAATCAGCGTTCCGTCCGGCGAGACCGCGACGCACAGCACAATGCCGGTGTGCCCCTCCATCGTGCGGATCACCGAGTGGCCCTCGACGTCCCACAACTTGAGCGTCTGGTCGAAGCTCGCCGACACCAGCGACTTGCCGTCCGGCAGCCAGGCGAGGTCATAAACCGCCGCTCCGTGCCCGTCGAGCCGCACTGGATCAGCGGCGTCGATCCGAGCCGCACTCAGCGAGATCGCAGCGACCGCAACGCCGATCGACAGTACCGCATTCTGCAGAGAACGGCAGCGTCCGCTCAGTAGCTGGATTCGCAGGGATTCAGTCCCTGACAGAACTCGACTTCCATGACGCAACATCGCAGGGCCTCCAGACTGTAACTGGATTCAGAAGCTCCAGATTCGGGTAGTGGAATTCGCCAGAATTCCCAAGCGGCCAGGTTCGTGTAGTGGAATTCGCCAGAATTCCCGAGTCGCCAGAATGCAGACGCGGCCAGAATGCAGACGCGGCCAGAATGCAGACGCTGGCAGGATTCGGCTCTGTGCCGGGCCTCAGCGGTCACCACTCGAACGTCGCAGCGGGCCGCGTTTGGTGTTGCCGGGCGACTTGTCCGACTTCGGTCGCCCCGGAGCCGGTTTGCCGAGCACGCGTTCGATGGCTTCCAGCAGGACGTCCATGGCGAACGGTTTGCGAATGTATTCGTCAGCCCCCAGCATCTCGGCATACGCCTTGTGCCGGCCGCCTTCGTTGGCCGTGATCATGATGATTTTCGGCGGCGCCGGCATCGACTTGAGTTTCTCCAGCACCGGAAAGCCGCCCATGCGTGGCATCATCATGTCGGTGATGACCAGCTCCGGCTCGACCGTTTCCGCCTGTCGCAGTCCGTCGACTCCATTGTTGGCCACAGCCAGGTCGTAACCCGCACTCTGCAGCACCTTCTGGAGCGTCGTGGAAATCTCACGGTCGTCTTCGATCAACAGCAGTTTCGTGGCACTGGCCATAGCACTTCCCTGGTTTGTCTGAGCACCTGATTCGGTGCTGCTCAGCCGAAAGCCTGTTACGCCAGCAATCCTAAAGCCGCCCTCAGAGACCGACAAGGACCCGCAGCAAAGCCCCGGCGAGGATGTGCCTCGAAGTTTGCAGCCCAGGGAGATCTGGAATGCCACTCAACGCGTGAGTCGTTGCGTGGAAGACGCCAGCAGTGTTAGCCCGCATCGAAATTCGGGCTGGGTCGAAAGGCACCGTAGCGACGCTCGCCAGAACGTGGACACCCACCCTGCAGCTACGCTCGCCAGAGCGTGGACACCCACCGTCTGGCGACGGTAGCTACGCCTGAGAGCGTCCGGGTGGCACGCCCAGAGCCCTGGCGATGGGCGTGGTTGAGCATCGTGGCGATTCCAGCGCGTGGGTGATTCTGGCGCGTGAATGCAGCGTTGGCTGAAAACCACGCCCTTCGTCCCTCAGGGCGTGCCACCCGCTCGCAGGATCTTTTCTATCTTGCGGCCTTTCGCGAGTTCGTCCACCAGCTTGTCCAGGTATCGGACCTGTCTGGTCAGCGGAGTCTGAATCTCTTCAATCCGATAACCACAGATCATGCCGGTGATCAGCCTCGCATTCGGGTTGAGCGTGCCCTGGGCAAAGAATTGTTCAAACGTGGCTTTGCTTTGGATCAGACGTTTGAGGTCTTTGGCCTTGAAGCCAGTCAGCCATGAAATCACTTCAAGCAGCTCTGCTTCGGTTCGGCCCTTCTTCTCAACCTTCGCCACGTAGTGCGGATAAACCGAGGCGAACGTCATGCCCGCGATACGCTCGTCGTGATTACTAGTGGTATCTATGTTGTGAATGTAAGGAGTTACAGGAGATCGGTGCGGCCCGGCTTTTGGTATGCAGTCAGGTAGGGCCGGTTCCCACCGGCCACCCGTCAACAATCGGCCGGTGGGAACCGGCCCTACAGGTACTGGAAACGCTGGCGGTATCCGCGTAGGCGTAGTCGTGAGCTGATGCGATTAGGCGTTCCGCGTCGTCAGGCGATCCGACACGGCAAGAGCCGCAAGGGCTACTGGCACACGGCAAAGACCATTGCCAGTGGTGTTGGGATGACGAATCAATGGCTGGAAGATCAGGGCCTGATCCGCCTGAAGCAGTTGTGGAGCGATCTTGCTCCCCTTCGCTGAACCGCCTGGTGCGGACCCGCATGCTAGGTGGTGTGGGGAGGGCGGTCAGCAATGGCCGCCCTTACCCGATTATTGGGCCTCGTCGCCATCAGTCTTGAGCAAACGCAACAAGAGATTCTCAATGTCCTTCGACTGGCTCGCCGCGACACGCATTAGGGTTAGCAAATCATCCATGATTGCTACGGCTCGCCGTCGTGCTTGGTTGAATGTTGTCGTAGCTCGGGGTATTTCTGTTAAGGTCTGCCGAAATTCAATCAAATTCTGAGAGCTTGATTCAATTGCCGTTCGATATTCTTGCATGCTATTGAGAGCGTTCTTCACGTCCTCGGCGTCTTCGTTAGCGTCGTGCTCTGAGATCATCGCTACCGCACTGAATGATTCGGTGAAGATACCGTTCTGCTTGTAGAACTCAGGAATTTCAACGGACATTCGTTTGACGAAAACATCAAGATCGTTCGCGGCACTGTTCACAACACGTTTCGCCGATTTACGATCGGGCGTGCCGCCGGCAGCTGATATTGCGTTAGCCTCCTCTGTTCGCTGAACGAACTTCTGCCCCAAGTCGGTCGTCGCCTCGCCCATCCGGTTTACGATCTGCACGACTTCGTCCATCGCATCGGCGCCACGATCAACCAAGTCAATTATCCCCTCCTCAGCATCGCCGTTCTCGAGTGCGGTTAGATTGGCGAGAGGGTTGTAGTCGTCCAGTTCTGGCTCGTTTTGCGTTGAGACTGTCTTGGATTCAATTGCGCCAGCATTCGAGTCAAGCCAATCCTGGACTACCTTGCTGAGATGTATTCGTGCCTTTGTTTGAAACTCCTCGGTGGTCTCAAACTGCTGATAGAGACCGCCGAATTCATCGGCGATTTGCTTCTGAAACGCTTGCACCTTCACGATCTGTTCGCCATCCAATTGACTTGGCGGAATCCCCGCATCCTTAAAATAGAACATGATCTGAACATTGTCACCATCGCGCAGTCGCTGATGCGCGCGGGCAAATTCTTCTTCTGTGCCCGACTCAGCGCGAGCTGTTGGCGTACCAAAACGCCCCCACATGATGCCAAGAAAAATGTCGTAACTGTCTCCAACCTGTTTGTTGATTACATCTTGGGCATCTTCGCCAAACGAAGGACGAGAGTGCGTCTCCCATTTCACCAATTCGAGACGGACTTTTTGCTTGTCGCCCCAGGTCAAATTGAATTCGGAAACGACGTCTTCGAGCACCTTTCGCTCTGCGGCGACATCTCCTGGCGACGCAATGAAAACTTCTAAGATCGTGTGTGTTTTTGCCAAAGCAATGTTCCCAATAACTAAGTTGTATCTCGGACTACCGCTGGATAATCCAGCTTGGGGAGAGATTATTTCGGGCTGTCGATGTAGTCGAACATGCAGTAGTGGCCGTTCGGGACAGGACGATAGAACACACAACGGACAAAGCTGGTAATCGCTCCGCGGCGAGCACGGAGAGGACGAATACTGTTTGCGTACAGCGACGGCAGACCGCTGGAAACGCCATCGCCTGCGGCTTCGGGGCAAACGAGTGACGCGGGCTGCAGTCAGCGGCGCATGAGGTAGAGGTAGCCGTCTTCGGCGCCGACGAGGAGATCTCGTTTCTCGGTGCCAAAGAAGTTCGCGGTGCAGGGGCTGCTGGTGTGGCCGGCGAGGCGGCGGGCGCTCAGGGGGCCGCGGGGCATCAGCAGGGTTTCGCCTTCCTCGGTTCCCAGGTTCTCCAGCAGGTCGGCGTTCGTGCTGTTTTCCAGCAGGTCCAGGTCGCCGTCGCCGTCCCAGTCGATCGCGTGCAGCTTGCGGCGTCCACTCCCGCCGGCTCGCTTGCCGTTCAGCCGGACGGCCTGACCGCGAGCGTCGACGAACGACCGCTGCGGCGGCAGCAGCTTCAGTTTGCCGTCGTCGGTTTTCTGTCGCTCGAACAGTGACAGATAGCCCTCCTGGTCGAGCATCACCAGGTCGTTGAGGCCGTCGCCGTTCCAGTCGGCCACGACGGGTGTCGTCCGCCACTGAGTGACCAGCTCTTTGCCTTTGGGATTCCACCAGGTCCATTCGGGTTTGGGCGTCGGGCCGGGCCATTCGACGTCGACGGAGCGCGCGGCATCGAGTTTTGGTTCGGTTTTCGTTCCGGAGTTGCGGTACCACTGCACCTTCCCCCAGATCGAATTGAGCATGACGTCGGCCAGGCCGTCGTGGTCCCAGTCGGCGACGGTAAACGTCGTGTAGCCCCACTTCGCTTCGCACGGCCCCTGAATCGAACCGTTCGGCCCGGCCAGAATCCGCAGGACCTCGCCGCCGGCTTTCAGCCGGACCGGAGCCGCCCAGCGAGGCGTTTCCTTGTCAGCGGGAATGCCCAGGTTCTCGAAGAACTCGACATAGCCCGCGGTGTTGCCCGACAGAATGTCCTCGTCGCCGTCTCCGTCCCAGTCGATGCAGTACGGCGTGGCGAGGGCTCCACACTTCAGCCGGTCGGCTTCCTGCTGGAAGTACTGCGGAGCGTGAAACACCGGCGTGCCGTCAACGACTTTGCCCGAGTGCTCGATGAGCGCGACGCGACCGTCTTCGTCTCCGCAGATCAGGTCGACATCTCCGTCGCCGTCCCAGTCGATGGCCGACGGCACGATCATCTGCAGGTCCATCGTCAGCAGCTTGTCGTCGTGTTTGAGGAAGCGGCCTTTCGCGTACTCGGGCTTCGTCCGCGAGCCCACATTCTCAAAGTAGGTGAACCGGTCGATGAACTCGCCGCACAGCAGGTCGAGATCTCCGTCGCCGTCGAAGTCCGCAAAGTTCGGCGACGGCCAGCCGTATACTTCCAGCGGCTCGTCCCCGGCTTCGATGCGCACGGGGCTTCGGCCTGAGCGTCCGTCGGCGGAATCCGGGAAGACGTAGACCTCGCCCCGCAGCGGGCCGTTGGTCCAATTGCCGTTCGAGTCCCAGGCATCGTCCCAGCCGTAATCCTTCCAGTCGCCGATCCCGACGACGACGTCCAGCTTGCCGTTGCCGTCGTAATCGACGATGTGCCACTGGTTGGCTCGCAGCTTCTTCTGGTGAGCGAGCACGTTGGCCGGCATCGCGAACTTCTGCGGCTTCTCGTACTGCGACGCGAGGAAGTTCGGATACTGCTTGCCGGGCAGGAGCACGACCGGCTTGCCGTCGACGTGCGACACGCGGGCGTTGTGGTAGCCGGCTCCGATGCGGACGCCTGGTTTGAAGACGGGCAGCTTCGCATCGCCGCCTGGATTCTCGAAGAAGTACGTTCCGTTCGACGGCTTGTCCGGGCACGATACGATCAGATCGAGATCGCCATCGCCGTCATAATCCATCGGCATCGGCCACGCCCACAGTCCGACACCGAGGTCGACCTTCAGGCCGGGATTGTTGTACGGCAGGGCTTCGAGATCGCCGGCGGTGGCGAGGCTCGACGTGGAGAGCAGGGCAGCGATGGCGAAGAATCGGAACGGCGACCGGGGCATGATTTTCTCCGAAGACGACAGGTGAACTCGCGGGCGGGCACTGTAGGGAATTCGGCGTCGAGATTTACAGGCAGCGCGAAATTTACGACGTTCGCAGAACCTTCAGTCCGTGTGGACGGGAGGTCGGTGCAGAGCAGGGGTGGGTCGGTCGGGATCGCAAGCGAACGACCGGATTCAACCCTGCGGGGAGCGGTTGGTCAGTGCAGTCCCTCCCCGCGGCTGAGACCGCGACCCTCCCGCAAGCGGGAGAGTGAAATCAGTGAGCGTTGGAATCACGGGCAGAAGGAAGTTTGTCGTGCGAGATCATGAAACCGCGATGCTGGCCTACGCTCGACTGGCCCGGCTATCGCACGAACGCAAACAGACCGCCGGTCGCGACCGATTTGTGATCCTCTGCGGCCGGGAGGCCTGCCTGGCCGGATGGCTCGACGTCGCCGCTGCCTGCCGCGAACTCGTGCTGGCGAGCAACCCGCGACATCTGCTGTCTCATTCGGCGACTTTTGCGGACGCCCTGCGGGATCCGGAAAACGAGCGTTTCTTCGGGCAGCTCGAAGCCTTCTGCTCGTTCGAGCAGGCCGAGCATCTGTTGCGGGAGAACGACCAGACGCTGGAGTCGACGACTGAGGTTTCGGCAGGCGAGATCGCACTGGCGGAGCTGGAGAACTGTTGATGAGCAGAAAGTCGTTGATCGCTCCGCGATCGAAACGCAGCGCGAGCCTGATCGGGTTCGCGAGTTCGCAGCATCTATCGGCAGGATGTCGCGCCAAACCAGGGTGTCTTCAGGCCCGAAGGGCCGGCCCGTTGTCAGCCCCAGGCGAAGCCTGGGGAAAACGGCAAAAGAGTTGTCAAAGTCCCGGAGGGCGGTCCTGATCTCGGATGACTTGGCACCGCCCCTCCGGGGCTCGGTTCGTTTTCTGGGGACCGATTCCCAGGGCTGCGCCCTGGGCTGGCATCGGGCCGGCCCGTTGGGCCTGTTCTGGCGGGCGACGACCGGGGCATTGCCCCTGCGTTTGCAGTCGAACGGTCGCGAAAGTAACCTCACGCGGCAGTTCATTCTGAATTTGAAACACACGCGACCTGCTCGTGATTACCGGCAAATCAAGGACTCATTGAAGATGGACACGACCAACGGATCACTGAATCGCAAGCTGCGGATGGCTCTGGTGGGGGGCGGATCGGGCTCGTTTATCGGGCGGGTTCACGCGACGGCCGCCGTGCTCGACAACCGGGCGGCTCTGGTCGCGGGGGCTCTGTCGTCGAACGCCGAGCGGGCAAAGGCGTCCGCGCCGGCTTACGACATCCCGCAGGATCGAGCCTACGGTTCTTATGCGGAAATGATCGAAAAGGAACTCGCTCTGCCGGAAGACCAGCGGATTGATTTCGTGTCCGTCGCGACGCCGAATCACACGCACTTCGAGATCGCCAAGGCCGCGGTCGATGCCGGGTTCAATGTCATCTGTGACAAGCCGATGACGTTCGATCTGCAGCAGGCCGAGGAACTCGTCAAGGCGGTCGAAGCGTCCGGCGCCGTTTTCGCCGTTTCGCACAACTACACGGGGTACCCGCTCATCCGTCAGGCTCGTGAGATGATCCAGGCGGGCGAACTCGGCGAAATCCAGGCAATCCGGTCCAACTATATTCAGGGCTGGCTGCGGACCCGGATCGAAGCGGACGACCAGAAGCAGGCCGCCTGGCGAACGGATCCGTCGAAGTCCGGAGCCGCGGGAGCGTTCGGCGATATTGGCACGCACGCCTACAACCTCGGTCGCTACATGACCGGGATGCTGCCGGACAAGGTTTCGTGCAATCTGCGAATCTTCGAGGAAGGCCGGGCACTCGACGACTACGGCCACGCGGTCATTCAGCTCGAAAACGGCGGTCTGATGACGGTCACCGCCAGCCAGATTTCGCACGGTCGCGAGAACGACCTGTTCATCGAAGTCGATGGCACGAAGGGAGCCATTGCCTGGCGACAGGAAAACCCGAACGAGATGATCGTGCGTCAGAACGGCAAGCCACACGCGATCTACACGCGTGACCCGAACGCTCCGTTCATGAACGACATGGGCAAGGCGGCGTGCCGTCTGCCCGGTGGTCACCCGGAAGCCTTCTTCGAAGCGTTCGCCAACGTTTACCGTTTCGCGTACGACGCGATGGTGCAGCGGGCGGCGGGCGAAGCGTTCGAGCCGAAGGACACGATTTACCCGAACGTTTACGACGGCTGTGAAGGCATGTACTTCATCCAGCAGTGCGTCGCGAGCAGCGCCGAGAACGGAGCCTGGCTGCCGCTCAAACACGAACACGCTCGCCGTTAAAGCGAGACGTTGTGCGGGTCAAAGAGCCCTCGAAGCTGCGTTCGCTTCGAGGGCTCTTTGCATTGATGCGGAGAGATTGGCCGAAGCGCTGAGTTTTTGAGAACTGTTTCAGGCGAGCCGTGTGCCGTCAGGCCACAGGTTTGAGCAGCGTTTGAGAAACCGCAGCCTCACGACTGCGGCTCGCCAATGACTGGTTTGAGAAACCGCAGCCTCACGGCTGCGGCTCGCTAATGACTGGTTTGTGCCGCTCGCTCTGCCAGTGCGGTTCTTCTGGAGCCGAAGTCATGCAGGAGCACTGGCAGAGCCAGTGGCACACGGCAGTCGGTCGGACGGCTCGCGCCGTGCCGCTACTTCAGGTCGACCGCCAGCCTGGGTTGTCTCGTGGGGAGTGCCGGGCGATCATCGTCTCGCGGGCGACCTGCCGAGTCGCCTCCGCTCCCGCCTGACCTTTCCGCCTGCTGGCTCCCGCCATGTTTCTGACCCGCTATGCCGTGCACCGTCCTGTCACGACGGTCATGGGCTGTCTGATTGTTGTGATTCTCGGCCTGACGTCGCTGGCGAAGCTGCGGGTCGATTTGATGCCGGACATGACGTGGCCGGTCGTCAGCGTCGGCTCGTTGTATCCCGGAGCCGGGCCCGAGGAAATCGAAACGCTGATCACTCGCCCGATGGAGCAGGCGATCGGAGCGGTGCAGGGCGTTGAGAGGCTTTCCAGTGAGAGTGTCGAAGGCGCCTGCAACATCCGAGTCCAGTTTGCCTGGGGCACGAATCTCGATCCGGCGATTGGCGACATTCGCGCGCGGCTCGAACGAATGCGCCGCAATATGCCGCCCGGTGTCGAGCCCGCCACGATCCGCAGGTACGACTCGTCGGACATGCCGATCATTTATCTGGGTATGACGTCCGGCCTGCCGCCCGTCGAAGCGACGCAGTTTGCCGAGCAGGTCATTTCGCCGCAGCTCGAACGCGTCGACGGCGTTGCCAATATTCGCATTCGAGGCACGACGCGGCGCGAGATTCAGGTCGACCTGGACCGTCGCAAACTGCAGTCGCTCAACATGAGCGTGACGGAAGTGCTCGACGCGCTGAATCGTGACAATATCAATCAGCCAGCCGGTGACTTCGATCGGGGGCACCTCAAACTGCTGGTGCGCAGTCGCGGTGAGTTCACCAGTCTCGACCAGATTGCGGACACGGTCGTCCGCAAACAGACGGGGGCGGTCGTCCGGATTCGCGACATCGGGCGGGTTGTGGATGGCGAGGAAGAGCGGACCGAGATGACGCGGCTCAATGGCGAGCCCGGTCTGCTGATGTATGTTTACAAGCAGTCGGGCGCGAACACGATCGCCGTCAGCGAAGCGATCCGGGAGGCCATCACGAGAATCAACGCGTCGACGCCGGAAGCCACTCTGGCGATCCGCATGGACAAGTCAGATTTCATCCGGCAGGCGATTGCCAATGTCCGCGAGGCGGGTGTGTACGGCAGCGTGCTTGCGGTCATCGTGCTGATCATCTTTCTGCGCAGTTTCCGCAGCACTCTGGTGATTGCCGTCACGATGCCGCTGTCTGTGCTGGCGACGTTTGTTCTCATCTACTTCAACGGCTTTACGCTGAACATGGTCTCGTTCGGCGGCCTGGCACTCGGCATTGGGCTGCTGGTCGACAATTCGATCGTCGTACTGGAGAGCATCTTCCGGAAACGTGAAGAGGGGCTCGATCGCGAGCACGCTGCGATTGAAGGTGCGGCGGAAGTGGGGTCCGCGATTGTGGCGAGCACGCTGACGACGCTGGTCGTCTTTCTGCCGCTGCTCTTTATCGGTGAGCAGACCGGGATCATGTTTCGCGAGCTGGCTTACGTCGTTTCGTTCTCGCTGATCTGTTCTCTGGGGGCGAGCCTCACGCTGACGCCCATGCTGACCGCCCACTGGCTGCCGGAAAGCGGCGAGACGGGTCTGCTCCGGTCGGTGGTCAATCTGTTTCATGGAATCAACCGCCGCCTGCTGGAGGGAATTGAAGGACTCTATTCGCGGGTTCTGAACGGCGCGATGAAGTGGCCTCTGGCGACAACGGCGGTTCTCCTGCTGATGTTCAGTGTGAGCATCGGGCTGTGGCCGCGCGTCGGGACGGAGTTTCTCCCGAAGACCGACGAAGGCCGGATCACCGTCAACACAGAGATGGCACCGGGCATTCAGCTTGAGCAGCTCAACAAACAGGCGCAGCGGGTTGAGTCGATTCTGCTGGAGACCGTGCCGGAAACTGAGACGACCGCGGCCTTCATCGGAGACGACGCTGACGACGCTGACGAATGGAACGAGGCCTGGTTCAGCCTGCATCTCAAGCCGCGCGACGAACGAACGCGAACCGTCGAAGAGGTTCGCAAGGACCTGGCCGACACGATCGGCAGGATTCCCGGTATGGAGATCAAGGTTCGAGTTCGCAATGACCTGTTCGGCAGCAGAATGTTCAGCGGCAGCGGCGAGGATTCTCTGGCGGTCGAGATTCGCGGGCACGATCAGCGTACGGCGGACGAACTGGCCCGTCGCGTCATGGAAGCGATGGAACGCGTGCCGGGCATGATTAATGTCGAAGCGGCCGAGGCCGACCGGCGACCGGAACTGTCGATGCGGATTGACCGCGCCAAAGCCAGCTCGCTGGGCATCAGCGTCAGCGACATCACGCAGACGCTGGAGACGGCCGTGCAGGGATCGCGCACAACGGTCTTCCGTGAGAACGGCAACGAATACGACGTCATCGTGCGGCTGCGGGAAGATGACCGCAGCGGCGTCGACGATCTGGAGCAGGTCGGTGTGGCGGCCGTCGGCGGGCGGATTATCCCGCTGAAGAATCTGGTCTCGTTTCTGCCTGGCGAATCCGCGGTCGCCATCAGTCGGCTCGATCGTCAGCGCGTCGCCTGGGTGACCGGCAGTGTCGAAGATCGCGACCTGGGACACGTCGTGGCAGACCTGCAGGCTGAGCTGAAGAAGATTCCGCGCGTCGAAGGCTTCACGCTGACGGTGGCCGGTGACTGGGAAGAGCAGCAGAAGAGTTTTCAGGCACTGACGATTGGCTTCGTCCTGGCCGTCGTGCTGATGTACATGGTCATGGCGTCGCAGTTCGAATCGCTGCGCGACCCGCTGCTGATTCTGCTGACGTTGCCTCTGGCGGCGATCGGGGTCATCACCGTTCTGCTGGCAACGAGTACGACGCTCAACGTGCAGTCGTTTATCGGCCTGGTCATGCTGGCGGGGATCGTCGTCAATAACGCGATCGTTCTGGTCGACTACATGAACCAGTTGAAACGTCGCGATCCATCACAGCCGACCGATGAAATCGTCCGGCACGCATCGCTGCGTCGCTTCCGACCGATTCTGATGACGACGATGACGACAGTCCTCGCCATGCTGCCGATCTCGGTGGGCCTGGGTGACGGCGGCGAGCTGCAGGCTCCGATGGCTCGAGTTGTCATTGGCGGCCTGACATCGGCAACCCTGATTACCCTGCTGGCCATCCCCCTCGCCTGGCGAGCCGTCCACAAACTTGAACGCCGCCGCAAAGTAGCCATCTCGCTCCGCCGAGATGAGCCGGTTGTTAATCAGCCGTCGACTTCAGAGCAGCCGACTGAACAGTCACTCGCCGCAAATTGAGATCGCTGTGTGGCCGGGCGATCGCGAATGAGGTCGGCTCATCTCGGCGGAGCGAGATGGCTACGTTGACGATCGACGTCTTTCCTGGTTTTCCGAATTCCTCGCCACAGCTCCGCAAATCGCGATCAGATCGGTCGTTTCGCCCGCTTGCCGCTGGCGAGCCTTCCCGGCTAGACTTCCGCCACTTTGGTTCGCCAGATTCCCGCGACGCTCCGTCGCTCAGATTTCAGTGAGACAGAAATGGCCAAATCCGGAAAGAAGCTCAAGAAAGCAAACCACGGCAAACGCCCCGCCAGCGCGAAAGCGCGCAAAGCCAAACGCAAGCACATCAAGACATAGTGCGAGTCCTTTGCCGATCAGAAACGAGAAAAACGCAGCTCATTCGGGCTGCGTTTTTTTGTGCGCCGACTGTTCGCGATGGTGTGCCCCGTCATCCTGCATCCAGCGTGTCGTTGTGGCCGTGACGGAGACGCGAGCTGGAAGCAGTTCATTGAGCGCAACGTCCGGGCGAGGCTCCTCCTGAGCGCTCCAGTTCACATGTTCGTTTTCGAGTCGGACGTGCCGCCGAGGATGGCGGTCATGGCGGAGTGGATGGAGGCGTCGTGGCTGTGGTCCTGCGAGTAGACGCGGAAGATCAGGAAACTCACTGGCAGGGAGCGGAAGAGTTCGTCGTCGTTCAGTTCGACAGGCTCGGCGTTCGCCGGATCGAGCAGGTAGTTCTGGCCGCCCGCCGGTAGTCGGCCACTCGGGCGGTGATAGTGACGAGCGACATCGATCCGCAGCGGGATGTCCTGCAGCTCGGCGGGGAGCTTTGACCGCAGGCGTTTCTCGACGAGGTCCGGTTCGGAGAAGATCGTCGTCTGAGCCTGCGCGGCGGAATGGAAATTGATCGTCCGCTCGCAGCTCATTTTCCACGAAACGTCGCGGTGCAGAATGTCCTGCCATTGAGCGCCCAGCAGAGCGATCTCGGGATCCGACGAGTCGGCCCAGCGGCGGACGTCGACCAGGAACGTCGATTCGTCAAAGCGGCGGTAGGCGTCGAGGTGTTCGAGCGGGCTGCCCTCGAACAGGTGCCGCATCGTTTCGGCAAAGACGTCTTCGAGAGCGAGGTCGAGGGCGCGCACGGTGCGGTGAAAATAAATCGTGCGGAACAGGTTGGCGCGCGTTTCGATGAAGTTGACGAGTGTTGGAAGTCCGCGCGTGTGGATCGTCAGGCCGGCGGGTGTGAAGAAGCTGTAATGCAGCAGCCGGGAGATGTCGAAGGCCTTGGTGTTGTAGCCCGACATGTAGGCGTCCCGCAGAACGAAGTCCATGTTGTCGACCGTGTAGATCCCGCTGAAGAGCGACCGCAGTTTCTGCAGCCAGTCCGGGTGGCCTTCGGATTCGTCTCCAGGACGCGGTCGGCGAATCAGCCATCCGATCTGAGCCGGGTCGAGTTCTTCGAGCGCGCCGAGTTTGCCGTTGGGGTTCCGGCGGATGCCGCGGAGCATGTCGCAGAGTTCGTGTTCGATCACCGCCGCACCGATGTCTTCGTGCGTGATACCGAACTGGTCTAGGTACTGGTCGTCGAAGAAGTGTCCGAACGGCCCATGCCCGACATCGTGCAGCAGGGCGGCCATGCGGACGAGACTTTCGACGTACGGTCGCGAGGGCACATTCGAGCAGACGGTCGCCAGCGATTCGTACCATTCGTTGATGACTCGCGACGCCAGGTGCATCGCGCCGAGAACGTGCTGAAACCGCATGTGCTCAGCTGACGGGAAGACCCACCACGCGGTCTGCAACTGGTGAATGTGCCGCAACCGCTGGACCCACGGGCTGTCGATGATCTCCTGCTCGGCCACTTCGCCTTCGGGCAGCGCGTTGCGGGCAATGAACGGGATGTACCCATGAATGGGATCGTGGCTGAGGCTTTCCGTGACAAAATCCCGAGGCATCCGGGGAACTCCGACTGAGGCTGGCGTCAAACCGCGTCGATCAGACATTCAGACGCGGGGACGCGGAGTGTAACAGCAGCACAAGGGATGTCGGATGCCAGTCGCGGGGCGAGCGAGCTGCCTGGCAGAGTGGCCGGGGCTGGACTGAGCCTGCGAAGGAAGCGAGGGATCTTCACGTCCGGGAAAGAACGAACCGGGGCTTCACTCGTGCCTCGTTCCAGCCCCGGCCACACTCGCTTTTGCCGCACTCAAAGCTCAGTTCATATTCAGCCACAGGCGGTGGATGACGCGCCAGCGTTCGGATTCCTTCGGCAGACCGGCGGCTTCCAGGATTCTCTCGACGTGGTACCACTTGAACGACTCTTTGCGTTCGACACGGTACAGGTCGCGGAGCAGGACCGAATAGTTGAACGGCAGGCGTTCGCTGAAGGCGCGCAGCGTTGGAGCGACCTCGGCAACGAGCAGCCGCAGTTCGATGGCCAGCAGCGAATCACTTTTCTGCTGCAGCTGAGATCGGTAGCGGTGAATCCAGTCGATGTGCACGGCCTGCAGTTTCATGATGCCGCAGGTTTCGGCGATCTGCTGGAGCAGGAACCAGGTCGGCGTTTCCTCTTCCACCATGTAGGACCGCAAGCGGGGCGGCGAAATGCCGTACAGCCCGGCTTCGGCCAGCAGTCGCGCCAGGGGAACGACGCCGCCTTCGCGTTCCGCCAGCAGCTTGAGCATGGCCGACACCGTCTTCGGCTGCCGCCATGCCTGCCGCCGCTGGTCACGCGCTGTCCGACGAACGAAGACCTCGCGGACTTTCTGATGGCCGGCGTCTTCCAGGGCTTCGATGATGCGCTGCCGACCGGACTCGGTCAGCGGTTCGATGCCACGTTCGATCTTCTGATACTCGAGATTGGAATAGCCCAGCAGTTCCGCCGCCTGAGCAACGTCGAAACCGAAGTACTCGCGCTGCAGTCGCAGGTCGAGCTGCATTTCAGGGCGGTGCCGCAGGTGAAACCGGACGCGGCGACGCTCCCACAACTCGCGCAGTTCGGCAGACGTCTCGCAGTTCAGGAAGCCGTTGCGGCTTGACGTGTCCTCGCCGTTCAGCGATCCGTGAACGCTCGAGTGCGGGACGTCGACGGACGACATTTCGCGGTCGGGTTCCGTCAGCAGAGCGACGAGGCCAGCCGGGTAGGCCTGTTGCGAGTAGTGGCCGTCTTCTTCGATGTGCTTGATGATTCGTGCGGGTTTCTTGCCGCCGATCAGAAACAGATCGGCCATTTCGCGGCGCGTCACTTTCTGCTTCTCGCGAATCTTCTTCAGCCGCAGCCCGAAGTCGTGCAGGCCCTCAGTTTTCTGCGCGTTGTAATCGCGCTGCCAGAGATCGCGCAGCGCTTTGAGTTCGGCATCGTTGCGGCACAGGCTCTTCGCGACCCTGGCGACTCGTGCCCACGGCAGCAGTTCGAGATAGCACAGTCGCCGCAGTTCCGCCGTGCCGAGCCCCAGGTTCAACAGGTCGGACTCCGCATGGCCGGCCCGCAGTCGCAGGACGCAGAATTCGGCGAGTGCTTCCGGGAAGCCGCGATTCACAAACCGGTCCCGTTCCGCCTGATGCCAGATCGGTTCGAGCGGCTCGAAGTCGACCCGCAGCGCCTGGCACATTTTCCTGAGCAGTTCGTGCGGGACCGGGAAGTTGCCGCGCCGGTACTCCCACATCGTGGCCGCACTGACGCCGACCTTGCGGGCGAGCTTCGGTGACGAGCCCGCTCGCAGTTCCAGCCGCGCGATGACGTTTTCAATCGAGTCGGCCGGGCCGGCGTACAGGTCGCGGAGTTCGTCGAGGACCTTCTCGGAGATCTTCTTCGTTTCGCAGAACTCGATGAAGCGTTCGAGCGTGTTGCGCGTCGGCGTGTGAACTCCGAGTTCCAGGTCGCGGAGTGCACCGCGGCTGATTCCGGATTGCCGCGCGAGTTCGATGCGCGTCAGCCCAAGTTCGCCAACGCGAATCTCGACCGCCTTGCGAGCCAGCGGCGGTGCGGACTCCGACCGCTTCAGCGATCGCTTCCGCAGATTCGCGTTCCGCAGCGCGTGTCCCCGCAGCTTCTCAGTTGCCTTCGCAGCCTTTCGTGGCATCGTCGTCCTCGACCCTCAGCAGCCGCTTTGCCCGAGTCTGTCGGCAGCTCGACAGATCAGGGCTAGCTAATGGACGGCGGGATCGTATCGGCGCAGGCTGATATGAGCAACGGACCAGGAAGCAGCCTCGCAGCGATGCCAGGCGTTGATTCAGACGAACAGTGAGTGCAGAACAGAAGTCAGGCCGCGCGACCGATGCCTACTTCCGAGGCTGCTTCGCGCCAAACAGCGGGAACGTTTCCGATTCGACATGCTCGGATTTCAAGGCGTCGTTCAGCATCTTCACGACATCGGGATGCGCATCGGCAATGTTGTCTGTTTCGCCGAGGTCGGCTGCGAGGTCATAAAGTTCGAGCGGAGCATCGGGGTTCTTCTTGAGGTTCGTGCGGACGCCTTTCCAGCGGCCCATGCGCACGGCCTGGCTGCTGCCTCGTTCGGTGAATTCCCAGTAGAGAACTTCGTGCTGCGGCTGCTCGCCTTTGCCGAGCAGTGTTGGGACGAGCGAGAGGCCGTCGGTTTCGGCAGGAACGTCAGCGTCGGCGAGTTCGCAGAATGTGGGCAGTGTGTCCCAGTGAGCGGAGATCAGATCGGTCGTGCGACCGGCTGCAATCTTTCCTGGCCAGCGAGCGATCAGCGGAGCGCGGATGCCGCCCTCGTACAGATCGCGTTTGTGGCCACGCAGCGGGCCGTTGCTGTCAAAGAAGT
>Ga0070726_10001455_pt1 | contig 23869 bp, 26 predicted proteins | sample tdAd471_FD_67275 | JGI IMG/M metagenome (GOLD analysis project Ga0070726, IMG submission 67275) | Marine sediment microbial communities from the Atlantic coast under amendment with organic carbon and nitrate - tdAd47.1 | ecosystem: Environmental > Aquatic > Marine > Coastal > Sediment | place... | reverse complement strand
ATGGCTGGATCAGGGTTTCCCCCATTGTCCAATATTCCCCACTGCTGCCTCCCGTAGGAGTCTGGGCCGTGTCTCAGTCCCAGTGTGGCTGATCATCCTCTCAGACCAGCTACCGATCGTAGCCTTGGTGAGCCGTTACCTCACCAACAAGCTAATCGGACGCAGGTTGCTCTATGAGCGCCGGAGCTTTCCCCCTCGGGGCGTATACGGTATTAGCCGTCGTTTCCAACGGTTATTCCGTACTCATAGGCACATCCCTACGCGTTACTCACCCGTCCGCCAGTTTCCGCCAGAGCAAGCTCTGACTTCACCTTCGACTTGCATGTGTTAAGCCTGCCGCCAGCGTTCGCTCTGAGCCAGGATCAAACTCTCAAGTTGACCTCCCCGATCCGCTGAACAACGGTTCATTGGTCGGGTTGACTAGAAGCGTCTACTTTGCACAAGCGAGGCACAAATTAATGTACCTCGTTACATCTATGAATGCGCGTGCAAGCGGACGTGTTTGATTATCACGCACCGCCGCCTGCGCATCCCTTCTTCAGGTATTCACAATGTCCAACAGCGCAGATGCCAATATCCGCTCCAACGTAGGAGCGAAATCACTCGGCATGTAGCTAAGCCGCCCAACAGGGTTTACCCCCAACCGGGCGGCGAGGGCGGGTTGTACGACTGTGGACCGGGCAAGTCAAACGCTTTTTTCCCAGTCCGAACAGTTTTATTTAACCCGTCCAGAAACCGCTGAATAGCTTGCAGGAACAGGGTTCCTCTTGGCCTTCAACGGTGCGCAGGGTGATATAGGATCACGCCGGCTTGTGTCAATCGATTTACCGCACTGCAGCAATTTATTTCACACGTCCCAACAACGGCTGTTGCGGGCATGCGCGAGTCACCCCGTTTCGCTAGGCTGGGCGTGCGGTTGACGCCGCAACAGACAGTCGCGGAAACACCAAGATGAAACGCCTCATTCTGCTACGCCACGCGAAAGCCGACTGGGCCGAAAACGGCCTAGACGATTTCGATCGCCCCCTGTCCAAGGACGGCCGCGGCGAGTGCCTTCAACTGGCACCATGGCTCATCGAAAACGACCTGGTACCAGACCATGTTTTGGTCTCGCCCGCGCTGCGCACCCGGCAGACCTGGGAGCTCGTCGGCGACAACCTTCCCGGCGCCCCGTCCCAGGACCTGCATGAGGATATCTACCTCGCCGCACCGGGCACCCTGCTGACGCGCATCGGCGCACTTCCCGACAGCATCGGCACGGTGCTGGTCGTCGCGCACAACCCCGGCCTCGAAGTCCTGGCCCGCATGCTCGCAGGCCCCTCGCCCGACGATGCGGCGATGCGGGACATGATGCTCGGCTACCCGACCGCCGGCCTGGCCAAATTCACGATCGATACGGATCGGTGGGAACAGATCTCCGTCGCCTCAACGCGCCTGGATGTTTTCGTTCGCCCGCAAGCGCTGGACGACTGACCGCGTTCAGCCCCGCAAACCACGAACGAATGCCGCCAGCGCGGCGCCCACCTCGTCCGGCACATCCTCCTGCATATAGTGCCGGCCATGAACCGTGACCTCGGTCTGGTTCTTGAATGTGCGCGCATGTTCGCGTGCGGCGCCCGCGAGCCCATGACCTTCGTCGGCGTTGATAAACAGCTTCGGCGTCTCGGTTCGGGCCAGCCAGTCGGCATAGCGCTTCACGATCGCATGGCTCGCGGCCGGCTCGCCGTCGAACGGAATATCGTTCGGCATGATGACACCCGGCAGCTTCGTGCCGCCGGGACGGTTTGTCGGGTAACGGTAGACCTCCTTCTCGGCATCCGAGAGATCCCGGATGATCCCGCGCTCGAACAGCATGACCTCGACGAACAGGTTCTTCTCGATGGCTTCCGCCTCACCCTCGGGGGTTCGGAAACGCTTGAAGGCACCCACTCTCTCTTCGGGAATATCCGACCAGTGACGCGGCCAGACCATCGCCTCCATATAGGCGATGCCCTGCATCTGGTCCGGGAAACGCGAGGCCCGTTCGAAACCGACGGCCGCGCCCCAGTCATGGAGCACCAGGATCAAATCCTCGTCGAGACCGAGCGCCTCGAAGAAGGCATCGAAATATTCGATGTTGTCCTGGAAGTGGTACGCGTCGCGCGGCGATGTCGACGACCAGCCATGGGCGATGAAGTCCGGCGCGATAATTCGGCCCATTCCCTCGACATGGGGGATGACATTGCGCCACAGGAACGATGACGTCGGGTTCCCGTGCATGAAGACGATCGGGGCACCTTCGCCGATATCGATATAGGCCATTTCGGCGTCGCCGACCTTGACCGTCTTGCGCAATTCCGGATTGGCGGTGGACAGGGTCTGGCGCGGATCGGACGTCGGGAGGATGGCTTTCGGCGGCATGTCTGTGGCTCCTGAAAAGATGGGCGACGATACCACCGGCCACAAAAATCGATGCGGACGAATGCGAAAGACACCGGTGCGCCAGCCTCACCAGTCCACCCGCAGATCCGCGCGCAATCGCGCACGCGAACCCGGCGATGTGACGAAACGATGCGAACGCGATATGACTGAAGGATCAATTCGATTGAATTCGCCGGATGCAAAGGCAAAGTGTTCGCCATGCCCGCAAGGCACAGCATATGACCCGTCCCGACCCGCCACGCGGGCGCAGCAGCGCGGCGAAAGACGCCGTCACGGTCGAGCTTGGCGCGGTGATTGTCGCCGTCGCGCCCGACGGCCCGCGCGTGCTCGTTCGCCAGCCCGACCCCTCCCGGCCGGCCGCCCTGCCCTCGGGACCCCTGGAGGCCCATCACCGCACGTTGGAGGCCGGCCTGCGTACATGGGTCGAGGAGCAAACCGGGCACGACCTCGGCTATGTCGAGCAGCTCTACAGTTTCGGAGACGCCAACCGTCATGCCAGCGCGCGTGCGCAACCGGGCCGGATATTGTCGATCGGTTATCTCGCCCTGGTACATGAAAGCAAACCGCGCCCCATGGATGCGAGCGAATGGCGCAGCTGGTACCGGTTCTTCCCCTGGGAAGACTGGCGTGACGGCCCGCCGGAGATCCTGACGACCGTATGTGACGGCATCGCCGGTTGGATCGCGGAGGCCCCGCGCGACGAGCGAAAATCACGCGAGGAACGCGCGCGGGTCGCATTTGCCTCGCCCGACGCGCATTGGAACGAGGAGCTGTGCCTCGAGCGATACGAACTCCTGTATGAAATCGGCCTCGTCCCGGAGGCGCATCGTGATGGCGCGTCCTGCTGGGCGCCACGCGAAGCCGCGATCATGGAAGCGGAAAGTCTGCAGGGCGATCACCGGCGGATTCTTGCGACCGCCATCTCGCGGCTGCGCGGCAAAATCAAATACCGTCCGGTGGTGTTCGAACTGATGCCGCCGCGCTTTACCTTCCTCGACCTGCAACGCGCCGTGGAGGCATTGTCCGGCGTCGAGTTGCACAAGGCGAACTTCCGTCGCCTGGTCGAGCATCAAGGGTTGGTCGAGGACACCGGCGCGATGTCCTCCAAGACCGGTGGGCGCCCGGCCCGCCTGTTGCGGTTCCGCCGCGAGGTGCTGCTCGAACGCCCGGCCAGCGGGGTCGGCCTGCCGCCGGTACGACGTGCCGCGACACCGCCGCGGCGGCGATAAACAGCGCACAACACGTCAAGCGCCCGCTATATTTCGTTCCCCAGATGTCGGAGGTACAGCGTCTCATGAAAGCCGTTCGTTTGCACCGCACAGGCGGCCCCGAAGTCCTGCAACTCGACGAGATCGACCGTCCCACGCCGGGGCCGGGCCAGATTCTGGTCAAGGCGCATTCGATCGGTGTCGGCATCCCCGATGAACTGATTCGGGACGGGCGCTACCCCTGGATGCCCGAGCTCCCGACCATTCCGGGCCTCGAGATGAGCGGCCATGTGGAGGCACTCGGCGATGGCGTCACCCGCCACCAGATCGGCGACCCCGTCGTCGTATCGGTGATCCCCACGCGAAGCTGCTACGCCGAGTATCTCACCGTCGACGCCGACTGGGCATTCCCCTGCCCCGCGAGCATCGATCTCGCGGATGCGGCCTGCCTGACAAATTACCGCGTGGCCCACCGCATCCTGCACACCGCTGCCCGCGTGCGCGCCGGCGACAGCGTGGTGATCGTCGGGGCCGCCGGGGGCCTGGGCAGCGCCCTGGTGCAACTGGCCAACGACGCCGACCTCGTCACCATTGCGCTTGTGCGCAGTGAGACGAAGGCCGCGTTCACCCGCGAGCTGGGCGCCGATCATGTCATCGACTCCCGCAAAGAGGACGTGAATGCCCGCATTATGGACATCACCGGCAACCGGGGCGTGGACTTCATCATCGATCCGGTCGGCGGCGATCAGTTCGTCGGCCAACTGGACCTGCTGGCCCCCGTCGGCACGCTGATTCTGTATGGCCTCATCGACGGATTGCCCACGGACGACGTGTTTGCTGCCCAATGCCAGCGCTGGGGCCGCAGCCCCGCCGTGCGCATGTTCTCGATCCACTCCTACGACGAACGCCCGGACGAGACGGGGCGCGACCTGGCGATGCTGATGGAGATGATCGGCACAGGGCGGATCAAACCGGCGATTTTCGCGACCCTGCCCCTCGAAGCCGCCGAGGAGGCGCATGTCCAGCTCCAGGACGGCAAGGTCCTCGGCAAGATCGTTCTGCAGCCGGGACTCTGAGCGATGCAGGATGTCCTCTAGGTAAAGTAAAGCCCGCCATTCATGTGCACCGTCTGTCCGGTCATGTAGCCGTTACCTGCGAGCATAACGACGGCGGAAGCCACTTCCTCGACATGCCCCATCCGTCCCATGGGCGGCGAGAAGACTTGCTGCTCGGGGGTGGCGGTCGCCGTCATGTCCGTATGAATGAGGACAGGCGAGACGGAGTTGGCAGTTACACCTTCTTCGACCAGGCGGAGCGCATAGGCGCGGGCCAGCGCCTCCATCCCGCCCTTCGAGGCGGAATAGTGCAGACCGACGCGCCCGCCATTATGGGCAGCACCCGAGGTGATGTAGATCAGCCGCCCCCATTTGCGTTCGCGCATGCCTTCGACCACGGCCTGTGAGCACAGGAACGCCGAGGTCAGGTTCGCCTGCAACACCCGATTGAAGTCGTCCTCTGTGGTCTCTTCGATCGACTGGCGAATGCCGATGCCCGCGTTCGCGACCAGGATGTCGACGGGGCCGAGTGCGGCTTCCGTGGCCCCCACCATGCGCAAGACGTCGTCGTTGACCGTCACGTCGCCCTGCACGGCCGCCGCGCGGCCGCCCGCCGCCGCGATGGCCGCGACGGTGTCGCGTGCGGCGCCCGCATCGGAGACATAGTTCACACCGATTGCCACACCGGCCGCCGCCAGCGCGTGCGAAATGGCCGCGCCGATGCCGCGCCCACCGCCGGTGACCAGGGCCACCCGTCCCGAGATATCCGAAACTTCTCCCACGCCTGTCACCCGGCTACATCACCGCGCCGACCTGCCAGGGGATAAACTCATTGTCGCCAAACCCCAGCGCCTCCGACTTCGACTGGGTGCCGCTGGCGATGTCGAGCATGTAGTCGAAGATCTCGAGCCCCACATCCTCGATGGTGGCATCGCCGTCGGCGATCTTGCCGGCATTGATGTCCATATCCTCGGACATGCTGTCATACATCTGGGTGTTGGTGGCCAGCTTGATCGACGGCGACGGCTTACAGCCATAGACCGACCCGCGCCCGGTCGTGAAGCAGACCAGATTGGCGCCCGATGCAACCTCACCGGTGATCGAGGCCGGATCGAAGCCAGGTGAGTCCATGAACACGAAGCCCTTGGTGTCGATTGGCTCGGCATATTTATAGACGCCGGCCAGGTTGGTGGTGCCGCCCTTGGCCGCCGCGCCCAGAGACTTCTCGAGGATGGTCGACAGGCCGCCCGCCTTGTTGCCCGGCGACGGGTTGTTGTCCATCGAGCCGTGGTTGCGGGCCGTATAGTCCTCCCACCATTTGATGCGATCGACCAGCTTCTGGCCGACCTCGGCGTTGACCGCGCGGCGGGTGAGCAGATGCTCTGCACCATAGATCTCCGGCGTCTCCGCGAGGATGCCCGTGCCCCCATTGGCGACCAGTCGGTCCACGGCGTTGCCCAGGGCCGGGTTGGCGGTGATGCCCGAATAGGCGTCCGAGCCGCCGCACTGGAGCGCCACCGTGAGTTCGCTGGCCGATACGGTGGAGCGCGTGGCCGCGTTGGCCGGCTCGAGCATGGTGCTGATCCGCTCAATCGCCTGGTCGACGGTCTTCCGCGTACCGCCGGATTCCTGAATGGTCATGGTCTGGAAGGTGTCGTTGAGCTCCAGCCCATAGGCGTCGAGCAGGAAGGGAATCTGGTTCACCTCGCAGCCCAGCCCGACGATCAGCACGCCGGCGAAGTTCGGGTGGCGCGCATACCCCCACAGGGTACGCTGGAGGTTGGCATAGCCGTCACCGGAATCCGCCATGCCGCAACCGGTTGCATGCACGAAGGCCGAGACGCCGTCGATGTTCGGATAATCGTCGAGCTTGCCTGTGGCGTTGAACGAATCCGCGATGTAGCGCGCGACCGTCGCCGAGCAATTTACCGACGTCAGGATGCCTATATAGTTGCGCGTTCCGACCGAGCCGTTCTTGCGCACATAGCCTTCAAACGTGCGGCGCTCGGCCTCGGGCACCATCACCGTTTCGCGCAGATCCGTGGCGAACTGGTAGTCCCGATCGACCATCCGGAACTCGCAATTGTCCGTGTGGACATGGTCGCCCACCTTGATGTCATGCGCGGCGAACCCGATGATCTGGTCGTATTTGACGACCGTCTCGCCCTTGGCGATGGGCCGCGTCGCGATCTTGTGGCCCCGGGGTATCGGCGCGTTCGTCGTGACGCCCTCACCGGGGATATCGGTATTCGGCATGATCTCGGCCCGGGCGACGACGACATTGTCGGCGGGGTTCAGGCGGATCGTCAGGGGTGCGGTCTCGGACATCGGGTCTCACTCAATAGGGTTACGGACTGGTAGTTCGGGACGTCAAAATTTCAGGACGTTGGTGAAATTATCCCACGGGCTATAGAAGCGCACGCCTTCGCGCAACGGCGGCTGCGGCGCCTGGATTTCGAGCCAGTGTACCGGCGTCCCTTCGCGGGGAAAGAACGCATGCTGCGCGCCCACGCCGGTCCAGGCAAAGTCGCCTTCCTTTAGCAGATATTCCTGCCCGTCGAAGACAATATCGACCTCGCCACCCAGCACGTAATACGCCTCTTCGAAGGCATGGTCGTGGTGATTGCAGATCCCGCCATTGGCGAAGCTGATGACGAACATGTTGAAGTGCACGGCGCCGAACACATCGTCGATCATCATGCGCTGGGAAAACCCGTCCAAATCCGGTGTGATCGTCAGCGGCGGCGTGTGCTGGGCATAGTCGTAATGGCCGACCATCTGGTCGCGCCGGTCCGCCAGGTTGATCAACGCCGGCGCGTCCGGCCAGTCGGCGGCACCGGCGAACCAGGTGTCCTGCCAGGCATCCGGGGCCTTGGGCTGGGGGGCGCAAATTTCAATCCAGCGCGCGGCCACCGGGCCGGCATTGCGGTAGGCGTGGGCGATGCCTGTCGGGATCAGCATGAAATCGCCGGCTACGAGCCGATACGCCCGGCCGTCCCGGAGCACATCGATCTCGCCCGCGGTCAGGTAGATTCCGGTTTCATGGGCCTGGATCGTGAACTCGGTTTCACCGCCCGGCGCGACGTCGATAAATCCATAAGAGATATGCACCGTGTCGTCGGCATGCTCGACGAAGGGTGCCCAGTTCAGCCCGTGCGCGTGATCGCCGTATTTCGGGTGCGGCGCCAACATGGCGCTGTCGAATGTCGCGACCTTGTGCATGCTTATCCTCCCGTACGGATGGACGGGTGGATGGACCGGGGGCCGGCGCGACTAGCTTTCGCGCATATGGTCCGCGATCGCCTTCTTGACCTGGCCCGGCTGGGCGTCCACCGCCTCCGCCAAACGGCGTAATTCCTTGCGCAGACCATACACCTGATCCATGAGCGAAAGAACCGTCGGCACGCCATCTTCGGCAATCGCCATGTCACGTCGTATTTGGCGGACCAGGCGCAGCCGCGCGATATCGATCTCGCGAAACCAGAGCTCGCCCTGGCGGCGCTCCGGCAGTACCCAGCCACGCGCCACCCATTGGCGGAGCTCAACGCGACGCACACCCGATATCATCTTCAAGACCTCGGCTTCCCGCATCGCTCAGGCCTCCATGTCCAGTCTTGGGTCGTAGCCGTGCTGCTTCGACCATTCTTCGAGAAACTTCACAAGTTCCGGATCGGGATCGTCGGGCAGCAGTACCTTCAGCGTGACATGCTGGTCGCCGCGACCGCCCGCCTTGCCGCCGGGAACGCCCTTCCCCTTCAGGCGCAGACGTGCGCCCGTATTGGATCCCTTGGGGATGTTCATGGAAACATCGCCGTCGATCGTCGGCACACGCACCTTCGCGCCGAGCACGGCCTCATGGAGTGCTATCGGCAGGTCGATATGGATGTCGTTGCCCTGTCGGCGAAACAGGCTGTGCGGCCGGACATGCACCGTGACCAACGCATCGCCGGCCGGGCCGCCGCCCAACCCCGGGGCGCCCTTACCCTTCAGGCGCAGGACCTGCCCATCTCGCATCCCGGCCGGAATCGTCAGGTCGAGAGCCTTGCCGTTGGGCATGGTGATGCGGGATTTCGTCCCCCGCGCGGCGTCGAGGAAATCGACATCGAACGTGTAGCCCACATCGCCACCACGCATACGGACCGTCTGCCCGCGCGCCTGTCCGCGGCCAAACAAATCTGAAAACATGTCGCCCATATCGGCGAACCCGTCGGCGGAATGATAGGGATGATCCGCACCGGCTTCGGCGTAATGGCGGTAGGACGGCTGCTCGACGCGCTCATGACCGTCGGCATCGATTTCGCCACGGTCGAAGCGCGCACGCTTGTCCTTGTCGCCGATGATGTCATTCGCGGCCTGTGCTTCGAGGAAACGCGCCTCGGCCGCCGCATCGCCCGGCTTCAGGTCGGGATGGTTCTCCTTGGCAAGCTTGCGGTACGCCTTGCGGATATCATCCGCAGACGCATCCCGGCTGACGCCAAGAACTGTATAGGGGTCTTTCGCCACGGGAAGCTTCCGATAAGTGGTTCTTGTCTCTTATGTAGTATTCCTGGGCCCGTGATTTAAGACCCCGCCTCAGACGTCCCCGCAAGCCCCCTCAGACCCACAGGGACGCCTGACGGCACATCTCAGTCCACTTTCGCCGCGATGGCGTCCATCTCGACCAGGAATTCCGGCCGCGCCAGCCCCTTGACCGCAAGATAGGTCGAGACCGGACGGTGGCCACCGAGGAATTCCTGGCGCCCCTCGCTGACCATGAACACGTCCGAGGGGTCGAGCGAGAACACGTTGAGTCGCACGAGATCCTCGACGCCCATATTCGCGGACTTCAGGACCTCGATGACATTCAGCCAGATCTGCCGGTGCTGGGCCTCGAAGCCGATCGGCATGGTGCCCTCCAGCGTGACGCCGACGACGCCTGCGATATGCAGCGTGCGGGCGCCCGCAGGCACTTCGATTCCGTGGCTGTAGAATGCAACGGGCGGGGCAATCGTATCGGGATTGTGGGCTTGCAGCATGACTTCATCCTCCATTCGGTTGGTTCCGACATCAGAGGCGGGCCACGCAATGCGGTACCGACACAGTGGCAGCCCGCATCAGTGTCGCGGGCAAGTATGACATGAATGGAAGGATTGGTAGCGGAGGAGGGACTCGAACCCCCGACACGCGGATTATGATTCCGCTGCTCTAACCAGCTGAGCTACTCCGCCCCAGGTGCGGCTGCGGATATAGGTGGTGCGCTCACCGCCTGTCAAGCGGCGCCGGATGAAGCACCGATCCGAAGTGCGCTTAATCGCGCGGACGCAGCCGAACGCCTTCGACGACCCGGGCGCTGGGATGCAGGACGACCCGCTCGTCCGCGCGAACGCCCTGTACGATTTGGGCCTCAAGCCCGTTGCTTTGTCCGAGCACGACCTGGCGCGGCTGGGCGCGCCCCTCTTGCTCGACAAACAGCATCCATGCGCCGCCGTCGCGGAACAACGACGTCAGCGGCACCTTCAGAACGTCCGTGCCGCGCCACAACACAATCCGCGCCTCGACCCGGTACCCATGCCCCAAACGCCGCCAGCGTTCGGGCGGGTCCTTGATATCGATAATGACGTTAACCCGCTGTTCCTCGATGCCCAACGCGGACACCTTGGTAAAGCCGAAAGGTTCGATACGGCGCACCTCTCCGGCAAGCGCACCGTTGCCACCCCAATCGTCGATGATCACCGGCATGCCCGTCTCCACCTTGACCGCATCCGACGACAGCAGGTCGGCGACGATCTCCAGGGACTGCGGGTCTCCGATCTCTATCAGCGGCTCTCCGGCCTGAACGACCACTTCGCTCTCATGCAGCCGACGCAGAATCTGACCACTCACCGGCGCGGTGATGGTGATACAGGCGCAATCACCATGCAGGTCCTGTGTCTCGGTCGGCGACACCAATCGGGCACTGGCTTCGGCCAGCTCGAATTGGCGCATCGCGATCGCCGCGCGCGCGGTCGTGACCGCGGCGGACCGGGTCTTGAACAGACGCCGCGCATCGTCAAGCGCGCGTTGTGCGATTGTTTTGCTGCGGATCAGCTGCTCGGCCCGGCGCAGTTCGGCCGAAGCGAATTCGCTCTCGGCAACCGCCTCATCGAGTTCCGCACGCGCCAGGGCGAGTGCCGACTCCGCCGCCTGCACGGCCGCCCGGGCCTGGGTTTCGCTGCGCACATCGAGAAAAGATGGGTCGACGGGCTCAATCTGGGCCACCACGGTCACACCGGCTGACACCTGATCACCGACTTCGCTCTCGATCCGCCGCAGGCGGCCCGTGACCGGTGCCGACAGGACAAACACATCGCGCACGCGCGTTTCCGCCTCCTCGTCGATCGACACCACCAGTTCGCCGTCGGCTACAACGGCGAAATCGACCGGCACCGGTTGCGGCTGAAACGCATAAACGAGCCCCACCAGAACGGCCAGGCCAAGAACGCCCCAGAGACCAATTCTACGCCATTTCATACCCAGCACCCCTCACTCGCGAGTCTTGAGAACGGAAATCAAATCGAGGCCGTCGAGCCGACGGCGAACAATACCGGCGGAGACCATGGCGGCCGCCAAACCAATCAGCACAGCCATTCCGAATGTCGCCCCGGAAACAACCAATGGAACGCGAAACAACTCGTTGCCGAACTCGTTTGTGATCAGCCACGCCAATCCGAATCCGGCGAGGCATCCGAGCGGCAGTCCGAAAACGGTCAGCAACCCGACTTCCCCGATCAGAATGTATGAAACTTCTGACCGGCTAAATCCGAGCACCCGAAGCGTTGCATACTCGCGCCCCCGTTCGGACAGGGCGATACGCATGCTGTTGTAGACGACGCCGAATGCCAGAATGCAGCCGAAGGTTATGAAGAAGGCGACCTGCACCAGAAGAGTCTTGGCCAAAGTCTCATTGAACGTATCGATTGCCGCGCGTTTCTGCGTCACCGCCGATACATCCGGCAATTGCTTGAGCCGGGCGAACAGTTCCCGTTCGGCGTTCCGGTCAACCAGCATATGGACAAGCCCCACGCGCGGACCTTCATCCATCGCCCGGTTCAGCGCCGAGAGGTTCATATAGGCCGGCGTGCCGATATAGACCTCGAAAACGTCGACGATAGGCAGCTGCAAATTCGGGCGCCGTCCTTCCAGAACCTGCACATCGACGATGTCACCCCGCCCAACATCAAGCTTCCTGGCAAGCTCCCCGGACATCACCAAACCTTCCGGCGGAACCCGCAATGCGCCGCCTTCCGTGTCATAAACGAGACTCAGCTGTGGATCGGACACGACCCCCTGGATCGCGCCACGATGGGAGCGCACACCAACCCTAAATTTGACACTCACCGAGTGTTCCGGCTCCACGGCAAGGACACCCGGCAAGCGACTGAACTCGGCCACGACATTAGCCGACTGTGCTTCGACCAGCCCCACCGTGACATCCTGGCGCTGCGCTTGATGGAAGAAGACTTCGACGATCCGGTCGATTGAATCGAGCCATTGCAAAGACGTAATCAGCACCGCAATGGCCAGTCCGACGCCCGCCGACGTCATGAATGACCGGACCGGCCAACGCATCAACTGCCGCAAGATAATTCTGGTGGGCTGATCCAGCCACCGCGCAATGCGGGCCGAACGCAAGCGGGTCTTGCGGTATAGCGGCGGTGCCGGCGGCCGCATTGCCTCGGCCGGAGACAAAAGCACAGCCCGGCGCACAGCCATGAACGTGCCGGCCAACGCGGCCCCCATGCTGATCCCCCCGGACAAGACAAAGACTGCGGGGCTGGGCCGGAAAAGCAAAAACGGAAAGCGGAATATTTCCTCCGCGTAGAAATGCGTGTTGAAACGCCCGAGCCATGCACCCGCCACCCAGCCGATCAAAATACCGAGCCCCGCCATGACAATGACCATCTTGGCGTAGTGCCAGCCGACGCTGATATTGCTGTAGCCGAATGCCTTCATCAGGCCAATCTCGGCGCGCTCGATCGCAATCAGACGGGCGATCACGATGTTCGTCAAAAAAGCCGCAACGGCGAGGAAAATTGCCGGCAAAATGCTGACGATCGAGCGCAGTTGCGCAATTTCGTTCTCCAGAAAGAAATTCGAAATCTGGTCTGACCGCGCAAAGGCTCCGACACCGCCATAACGGTCGAGCAGCGTATCAAGTCGGCTGACAACATCTTCTATGCGGGCACCGCGCAGCAGCGTCAGCGAGACATTATTGAATGCGCCTTCGAGGTCGTAGGCCGCCTCGAGCGCATCCCTGCTCATCCAAAGAACGCCAAAACGTTTCTCGTCGGGCAGCAGCTGACCCGGGCCGATCGTGTAAACATACTCCGGCGACAGCGCGATCCCGACGATGTCGAGTGTCCGCTTCTTGCCGTTCATCACGACCTTGAGTTGGTTGCCCGGCGCCAACTCATGCTCACGTGCAAAGGGCTCGCTCAGGACAACCTCGTCGGGCCGTCCCGGCGAAATCAGGCGGCCGGATCGCAGCGCGAGCCGATTGAGTATTGGCTGGTTGCCCGCCGGAATCGATACCAGTTGGCCGATAACAGGTTCCTCGAAACCTGCAATGTCGATCGTCGCGAACTTGACGATGCGGGTCTCGGCATTCTGTACGCCGGGTATGTCGGCGATCCGCTCAGCGAGCTTTTCCGGTGCCCGTTCAACACCGGCGAATACATCAGCGAAATTAAATCGCTCGTAATAGGCCGCGCCCGTCGTCTCAAGCGCCTCAATCGCGCTGAATGACATCACCAAAACGGCGACACCCGAGGCAATCACAAAGGCAATTGCAAGCACCTGGCCCCGCAGCCGCCACAAATCCCGAATGAGCTTACGGTCGAGCGCGCGCATGGCCCCTACCACACCAGCTCACTTGCCGGGCTTCGGCGTGTATTGGTCACGGTGTCGACGATCCTGCCATCCCCGAACGACAATACCCGGTCCGCCATGCCCCCGATCCCGGTATTGTGCGTGATCAGTGCCGTCGTCGTGCCCAGTTCCCGGTTCACCTGTTCGATCGCTTCAAGAACGACGATACCGGTTGCACTGTCCAGGGCGCCGGTGGGCTCGTCACAAAGCAAGATGTCGGGTCGCTTCGCAATTGCCCGGGCAATTGCGACACGCTGCTGTTCGCCGCCGGAAAGCTGCGCCGGAAAATGGTTCATTCGATCAACGAGTCCGACCAACGCCAGCGCATCGGCCGGCGGCAGCGGCGACGGCGCGATTTCGGTGACCAGCGCCACATTTTCGAGCGCAGTCAGGCTCGGAATAAGGTTATAGAATTGAAAAACAAATCCAACATGGTCACGCCGGAACCGGGTAAGTCCGCGATCGTCTGTCGCGACAAGCTCACGACCGCGGAAAAACAAGTGACCAGAGGTGGGTTGGTCGAGACCACCAAGAATATTGAGCAGGGTCGATTTGCCACTACCGGACGGGCCGAGCAACACGATCAACTCGGATTCGCGAAGTTCCAGGTCCACTCCGCGCAGCGCCCAGATTTCGACGTCGCCCGTTTGATAGGACTTGGTCAGCCCGCGCGCATTTAGAACCACCCGCGAATCTGGTGCCAGACCACAGTCTTCAGTTAGGCCCGTCAAACCGGTGTAATCCAGCGGCATTCGCCGCACATAGGTCGAGACATGCGCCAGATTTAGCAAGTCTCCGACGGTACGGCATTGACCCAAGTCAGGTTGCAACGCCCAGGATTCCTGCGGCGTAACGACGTCCGTGGGGCGTCAGCGAATGCGCGCGCGCCGCCCCCGACCCAGCATCAAAACCCCGGCGACCACGAAGACAAACGCCACCATGTGGAAGAGCTCAAGTTGCTCGCCGAGGATGAGGACCGCCAGCAACGCGGTGAATACGGCGCGGATGTAATTCGACATTGTCGCCTTGTTCGCACCAATCGCCAGCACGGCCGTATTGGTAAAACCGACCGCGACAATCGCCACCCCGATCCCCACCCAGGCCATGACTGCGGCGGCCTCCCAGGTCACCGGCATCGGCTTGAAGACGATGGTTTCGGTAACGTAGAGCGGCAGCATCACAATCATTGAAAAACACTGCACGGACAGCAGAATTTCCGCCGTTGTGAAGTCGCCGGGAATCTTCCGCAGCAACGAATTGTGCACCGCGAAGCCGAACATCGCCGCAAGCATGATCAGATCGCCGACATTCGGCTCCAGACCGGCGAGCACGGACAAGTCGCCTCGGGCGATAATGACAAATACCCCCAGCGTCGCGGCCAGAATTCCAACGGCCTGGGTGCGCGAGATCGCCTCGCGAAACACCAGGAAGGTGATCAGAACCGTCGCGACGGGTTGCGCGGTCGAGACCACGCCGCCGTTGATCGCGGTCGTGAAATGATAGGCGACATAAACCGCCGCATTGCCGAACGGGCCGAGCGCGACGGCCATCACCAGAAACAGTTTCCAATGGTGTCGGATGACGCCGCGCTTTGACCAAACCGACCGGCCCACGAACGGCATCAGCACCGCCGTCGCGATGAACAGCCGCCAGAAGCCGATACCCATCGGCGGCATATCGCCCTGCACCCAGCGCCCGATGATGTGGTTCGACGCCAGGATGAAGGCCGCCGCCACGATCATGGCATAGGGCCACACACCCTGACGGAACCGGCTGTCTTGCGGATTGCTCATACGGTTCGCTTCGGCCGGGCGTCGGCACCCGGCCGGAACAAGCGTCTGCTACTCGGGCTTCGCCGCGATGGTCTCCATTTCGACCACCCATTGCGGGTTGGCGAGCTGGCTGATGACGACCCAGGTCGAGGCCGGCACATGGCCGGGCGCGAGATATTTCTCACGATGCGGCATGAGGTATTGCAGGCCCGTCGGATCGGTCGAATAGACGTTCAGGCGCACAATGTGCTCGGGACCGAAGCCGGCGTCCTCGAGGATCGCCAGTGTGTTCTGCCAGATCAGGTCATGCTGGGCCTCGAAGCCCTCCGGGACCGTACCGTCGGGCTTGACCCCAACCTGGCCGGCGGTGACCAGCCAACGCGCGTTCGGCGGAACCTCGACCGAATGGCTATACATGGCGGCGGGCGGTGCAATGCTGGCGGGATTGCGTGTGACGAGCATGATGTGTCCTCCTCGGAAAACGAATATCGGGATGTTGTTGTTCGGCGGCCGGCCGTCGACCGGCCATGGCGCATGCTACGCAATCCCCAACCGGGGCGCGAGCAAAAGCCCCGCAGGGCAGGATTGCGCGTTTGCCCGGTACGGTCTGGTGTCAGGCGAGTTCGAGCAGGTCGCGGGCGAGCTCATCCGGCGCCGAGTAGAACGGCGAATGGTCGGTGTCGATCGTGAACACCCGGTCACAGGGCTGAGCCGCGATCATCGCCCGCTGCATGTTGATCGGGATGGCATTGTCGCGTTCGCATTCGATGAAGGCGCGCTTGACCGAACCGAACCGCTCGGCCGTGGTTTGTGCCTGCCGCAGGAACGGCTCCGTCGCCTGTGGCACCAGGCGTTCGATCGCACGCGCGACATCCTCGGCGCTGCACTGGCCATAAAAGGTCGGTGGAATAATCTCTTCCGGCATGGTCGAGGACAGGCCGTCTTCGGAAATGATCCGCTTGGCCGCCATCTTTTCCGGACCCTCGAACTCCGCCAGATCCGTGCGGTTCTGGCCGTTCTTCGGCATCATCGCGGTGAGATAGACGACCCAGGCAACCTTCTCCGGCATACGTTCGGTCACCTGGGTGATCGTCATTCCGCCGAGACTGTGGCCGACGAGGATGACGGGTTCGGGCTGCGCCGTGACGATGTCGCAGACATGGTCCACATAGGCATCCAGCGAAACCTCGCCAATCGGGACGCGATTGCCGCCATGCCCGGGAAGATCGACCGCGATGGCCGTATGTCCCGCCGCTTCGAGCAGCGGCACGACTTTTTCGTAACACCAGCCGCCATGATAGGCGCCGTGAACTAAAACATAGATGCTCATGCCGCTTTGCTCCTTTGATTGTCGCGTTGGATCCAGCCGCCGCCCAACACGCGGCCGCCGTCATAGAAGACGGCCGCTTGGCCCGGCGATACGCCGAACTCGGGCGTTGCCAGATCAATGATCGCCTGGCCCTTGGAAACCGCTTCGACCCGGCCCGGCACCGGTTCCATCGTCGAGCGAATTTTGACCGTCACGTCCAGGCCCGCCGCCGGTGGTCCCTCGCCCTCGCCCAGCCAGTTCAGGCCGTTGATCGCGATACGCGACGTCGCGAGCGCCGAACGCGGCCCGACAATCACACGCCGCGCGTCGGGGTCCAGACAGACGACATAGAGCGCGTCTTCGTCCGCGTCTTTGCGGCCACCGATACCGAGGCCGCGACGCTGTCCGATGGTGAAATTCAGAATGCCGTCGTGGCGGCCCAGCACGGTGCCATCCAGATGCACGATGTCGCCGGGCTCCGCGGCACCCGGGCGCAGCTTCTCGACGATCTCGGCATATTTGCCGTCGGGCACGAAACAGATGTCCTGGCTGTCGGGCTTTTCGGCAATCGCCAGTTCGAGTCGACGCGCGTGGGCACGCACCTCGTCCTTGGGCATGTCACCGAGCGGAAAGCGCAGGTAATCGAGTTGCTCGTGGGTTGTCGCGAACAGGAAATAGCTCTGGTCACGCGACGCATCCACCGCCCGATGGAGTTCCGCACCGTCGGGGCCGGCCTCGCGGCGGATGTAATGCCCCGTCGCCAGCGCATCGGCACCCAGATCGCGCGCAGTCGTCACCAGATCGCGGAACTTCACCGTCTGGTTGCAGGTCACGCAGGGGATCGGTGTCTCGCCGCGCACATAAGCATCGGCGAAATTCTCGATGACGTCCTCACGGAACCGGGATTCATAGTCGAGCACGTAATGGGGAAAGCCGATCATGTCCGCGACCCGGTGGGCGTCGTAAATGTCCTGGCCGGCACAACATGCCTTCGCCCGGGCGGTTGCAGCGCCATGATCATAGAGCTGCAGCGTGATCCCGACGACGTCGTATCCCTGCTCGTGCAGCAACGCGGCCGTCACCGAGCTGTCGACGCCACCCGACATCGCCACCACGACGCGCGTTTCCGCCGGCGGGCGGTCGAAACCCAAACTGTTCAATGTCTTGCTCACGGGCGGCAATATAGGCGTGTCGGGACGATCGGCAAACAGTCACGAATACGTATCCGGCTTGATCATGCGGCGCCGAGCGGCCATCTTCCCCGCATGCATAAAAACAACCATCTCCGATCCAGGATCGGCACCGGAAGATACGGGTTTGCGCTGGCGACAGGGCTCGCGGCAATCATTCTTCTCGGCGGGTCATCCGCCCACGCCGATCTGCGAGACGATATCGGCCAATGTGCCACGCTGACGGATCAGACCGAGCGGCTGGCGTGTTTCGATACCATCGCTGCTGAACTGGCGAACGCGCACAATGCGGCGGCCGCAGCCGCGATCACGGCGCTGCAGCGTGAGTTCCGTTTCGACCCCGGCCTGATGACCGGCCCCCTGAGCTTTCGGATCAAGGTCAGCGGCAACCAGGTCGTGAGCCGGGACACGGCGGCGGCCCGCGAGGTCGAGAATATTCTGCGCCGTGTGCAGAAAGTCATCGGCGGCACGGATGATTGGCGCACCGCCGTGATTGTTCACGGCGGTCAGGTCACGCTCAGCCGCGGACAGCCCTACACCGGCGACGAACTCCTCGCCCAGGCCCGCACCGGCATGGCGCGCACGGGACTTTCCGAAGATCGCTATTCCGTGGAAATCGGTCCGGACGCCCTGCCTGTCCTCTGGGACGACGGGCGCGTGCGTTCAGCCAACGAGAATATCGAAGTAATGCTCGTCTTTGGCGACGCCGCGACGCGTTAGCAACGGCTCAGGGCGCGTCCAAGCCCATCTGCCAGAAGTCGGCCTCCAGGCGCGTTGCCTGTTCGAAGGTGCGGCATAGATCTTCCAGCCTGCCCTGACCGGCCCGGCGCTGCCACAGACGGTCGAGCGTTTCGCCATGGGCGCGCGCTACGGGCTGGTAATCCTCTCCGGCATACATCTCGATCCACGGTATGTAGGCATTGCCGTCGCGCCTTGTGCCCGGATCCGACGCCAGCCGCGCGCCGATCTCGCCATACCCGATGACACAGGGTGCCAGCGCCACATACAGGTCGAGCGCATCGCCCTGATGGCCCTTCTCCAGCACATAGCGGGTATAGGCCATCGTGGCGGACGCCTCGGGCAGCGCCTCCATCTCTGCCTCGCCGAGCCCCCAGCCGGCGCAATATTCGACATGCAGCGCCATTTCTGTGTCCACGATGGCGCTCATCCCGGCGGCGGCGTCTCGAATGTCCGCCAGTGTATCGGCCTTGTAGGCCGCCAACGCATAGGCGCGGGCGAAATGTATGAGGAACAGATAATCCTGCCCCAGATAATGCCGGAAGGCCTTTTCCGGCAGGCTCCCGTCCCCGATTCCATCCACGAACGGATGAGCGACGTAGCTGTCCCAGCTGGGAGACGCCGCACGCAGGCGCGGAAACAACGCCAGATCGTCGAGATACGCCATTAACCGAGCATCAGGTTGCGCGTTGCCCCGGGCAGGTGGACCGTCAGGCCGTCCATCGCCTCCGTGATGACAATCTGGCATCCCAGCCGCGAGGTTGCCTTCAGACCGGGTGCAAGATCGAGCATGTCCTCCTCATCCTCGGTCGGCGGATCAAGGCGCGCAAACCATGCCGGATCGACGATCACGTGGCAGGTGGAACAGGCCATGGCGCCTTCGCACGCGCCCTCGACATCGAGGCCGTTGTCCCAGGCAATTTGCAAAAGCGAATGACCCAGCGGCGCGTCGACGTCGTGGGACTCACCGCTGCCATCGATGAATGTCATACGGGGCATACAGCGCCTCAACTTCGATCGGACAACGAACTAGACGTGGAAAGATTCACCGCAACCGCATGTGCCCTTGGCATTCGGATTGTCGAACACAAATCCGGATTCAAACTTGCCCTCGCGGTAGTCCATCGTCGCGCCGATCAGGAACATGGTCGCGGCCGGGTCGATAAACACCTTCACGCCCTTGTCCTCGATCACCTCTTCGAACTGTTTTGCGTCCTCGGCATATTCGACAACATAGGACAGGCCGGAACAGCCGCGGGTCGAAAGCCCGACGCGCAATCCGGCGACCCCCTCGTCGGCCTTGGACATCAGGGATTGCACCCGCTCCGCGGCGGCATCCGTCAGCTTGATGATCGGCTCAGGCATATTGAACTCCTCGAGAGATCTGTCGGCGATCTATATAGGTCAATCGATACCAAGCGCCAGCTTGGCATCTTCGGACATCCGCTCCATCGTCCAGGGTGGGTCCCAGATCAGGTTCACCACAACCTCGCCGATGCCTTCCACGTTGGCGACAGCATTGGCGACCCAGTACGGAATTTCACCAGCGACCGGGCAAGCCGGCGCCGTCAACGACATATCGACACGCGCCGAACCGTCCGAGTGGATTTCAAGATCGTAGATCAGTCCTAGATCGTAGATATTCACCGGAATTTCCGGGTCGTGGACCGTGCGAAGGGCAGCAACCGCAGCCTCCCGGCCGGCAATCTCAGCACCCTCGGGCAAAGGCTCTCCTGCCCGGGCCGTGATCTCTTCGCCTTCGGGCAATGGGGCAAAAATCCCCGCCGGCGGCGGCATTCCATGATCCATACTCATACCCGTCGATCCTATTCCGTCGAAATTTCGTCTTCGCCCTGCAGGGCGGCGACCATGGTGTGCCACGGCAACGTCGCGCATTTCACCCGCGTTGGGAATTCACGAACCCCCGACAATACGCGCAACTTCTCGACATCGTCGGGAAGTTCATGCCCGTTTTCCTCGCCCGTGCACATATCGTGGAACGCCTCGAACAGCGTCTTCGCCTCGGCCTGACTGCGGCCCTTGAGCAACTCCGTCATCATCGATGCCGATGCCATACAGATCGCGCACCCCTTGCCGAGAAAGGACACATCCGCGACCCGGCCATCCCCATCAAGCTTGAGGTAGATCACGAGTTGATCGCCGCACAGCGGATTGTTGCCCCGCGCCTCGTTCGTCGCGTCGTCGCTGGCGTGAAAATTTCGCGGGTTCTTGCCATGCTCCAGGATGACTTCCTGATAGAGCTCTCGCAGTTCATCACTCATCAGCCAAATAGCTCCTGCACTTCGCCCAAGGCCGCGACCAGCGCGTCGATATCGGCTCGGTTGTTGTAGAGTCCGATCGATGCGCGAACCGTCGCCGGCACGTCCATCCGCTCCATCAAGGGTTGCGCACAATGATGCCCCGCCCGCACAGCAACACCCGCGCGATCGATGATCGTCGCGACGTCATGGGGGTGGGCGAAATCCAGCGTGAACGAGACGACACTCGCCTTGTTCGGCGCCGTGCCGATGATCCGCAGGCCATCCACGCTGGACAATTTCTGGGTCGCATAGTTCAGCAAATCGGCCTCATGGGCGCCGATGGCCTCGAGCCCGATCCCGTTCACATAGTCGATGGCCGCACCCAGACCGATCGCTTGAACGATCGCCGGCGTGCCCGCCTCGAATTTGTGGGGCAGCTTCGCCCAGGTCGATTTCTCGAACGTCACGGATGAGATCATGTCGCCGCCGCCCATGAAGGGCGGCATCGCATCGAGCAGTTCTTCGCGGCCGTACAGAACACCGATCCCGCTCGGGCCATACAGCTTGTGCCCGGAGAAAACGTAGAAGTCACATCCGAGCGCCTGCATATCGACCGGAATGTGGGTCACGGACTGGCAGCCGTCGAGCAGCACTTTCGCACCCACGGCGTGGGCCCGATGAATGATATCCTCGACGGGCAGGATCGTCCCCATGACGTTCGACATGTGTGCGACCGCCACGAGTTTCGTCTTCGGCCCGAGCAGTTCGTCGAAGGCGGACATTATCAACTCCCCGTCGTCGCTGACCGGCACGACCTTGAGGATGATGCCCTTTTCGTCACGCAGCATCTGCCACGGCACAATGTTCGAGTGGTGCTCAAGCTCGGTGATGACGACCTCGTCACCCGCCTCGAGGAACTTGCGGCCGAAACTGTAGGCCACGAGGTTGATCGATTCCGTTGCGTTGCGCGTGAAAATGATCTCGTGGGTGTGGGCGGCATTGATGTACTGCCGGATCGTCTCGCGGGTGCCCTCATAACGCGCCGTCACCGCCTCGCTGATCTGGTAGAGGCCACGGTGAACGTTCGCGTATTCCGTTTCATAGGCGTTCGAGATCGCGTCGATCACCTGACGGGGTTTCTGCGCCGAGGCCGCGCTGTCGAGAAACGCCAGCGGCTTGTCGTGCATGGTCCGTGACAGAATGGGGAAATCGGCCCGGATCGCGTCGATGTCGTATGCAGGCCCGCCGGCCTGCGCCGTGATTGGAGACGTCATGATCGCGCTCCGTCTGCCTGCTGATCGATATGTCCAGCCAGCCACTGACGCACATGGGTCGAGAAATCTTCCGCGACCGGTTGCAGGGGAATCTCGGCAATCGCCTCGGACAGAAACGCCTCGATCAGCATCCGCCGCGCGGTCGTCCGTGGAATGCCGCGACTCAGAAGATAGAAAAGCGAATCCTCATCCAGCTCGCCCGCCGTGGCACCGTGGCTGCATTTGACGTCGTCGGCGTAAATTTCGAGTTCGGGCCGCGCATCGATCTCCGCACGGGGCGACAACAGCAAGGCCCGGCTCAGCTGATGGCCATCCGTCTTCTGCGCATCGCGCAACACATGCACCTTGCCCTGGAACACGCCGCGCGCCGCTCCGTCGAGCACACCCTTATAGACCTGGCGCGACCGGCAATCCGGCGCGGCATGTTCCACATAGGTGGTGTTGTCCACGACCTGTTTTCCGGTTCCGAGATAGACGCCGTCGAGCCGGCAATCGACGCCCGGTCCGTTCAGATAGGCCCGGATTTCGCTGCGTCCGATGGCGGCGCCGCTTTGCAGGACAAAGCTGTCATAGAATGATCCGGCAGCCAGTGAGACCGCGGTCCCCGACAAATGCACGCTCGTTTCCGCCTCTTCCTGAAACACGAAATGGTTGAGCTTTGCCCCCTCGGCCAATTGCAGCTCGGTGACGATATTGTTGAAGCTCGACCCACCGGTCGCCGTGATGTGGGTCTCGATGAGGGTCGCTTCCGCACCCTGGCCCATCACCATGAGGTGGCGCGGCTGCACCATCATCGCGCCGTCGCCCGGCGCGGTGATCGAAATCAGATGCACGGGCTTGTCGAGGACGATACCCGCGCCAAGGAAGATCGCCATCCCATCCTGAAGGAATGCGGTGTTGAGGGCCGCCATGGGCATATCCTCAAGCGGCGCGATCTGACCGAGATACGGCTCAAGCCTGTCCGGCGCGGCAGCCAGAAGGTCTTCGAGGCCGCTGATCAGGACATCGTCGGGCAGTCCTTCGAGCGCGCATAATTTCGGCTGCACACGTCCGTTGACCAACACCACGCGATAGGTCGCGAGCCCGGCCACCGAAGGATGCGGCAATGCCGGTAAACCGATCGCCGGCGCCGTCTCGGCCAGCTGGAAACTCTCGTCCAACAGCGCGTTTAGATTGGTGTAGCGCCAATACTCGTCCTGCCGCCGGGGCAGGCCGTGCGCGCCATAGGCGTCCGCGCCGGCGCGCCGCAGCGCGTCGACCCAACCCACACCCGCGCCCGCAAAGGCCGAGGAGGCGTCAAGCGCCTGGGCCAGATATGGCTGCATATGTCCGCTTCCGTCAGGCAAATCCGTCTCCGTCAGGCTGCATGATCGAGAAATTCGGCATAGCCCTTTTCCTCGAGTTCCAGCGCCAGGGCCTTGTCACCCGACTTGACGATCTGACCATGGGCCAGAACATGTACATGGTCGGGAACGATGTAATCGAGCAGGCGCTGATAATGGGTGATCAGGAGCATGCCCCGCTCGGGTGCGCGCATGGCGTTCACCCCGTCCGCCACAACCTTCAGGGCATCGATGTCGAGGCCCGAATCCGTCTCATCGAGTATCGCGATCCGCGGTTCGAGCGCCGCCATCTGGAGCATCTCCATGCGCTTCTTCTCGCCGCCGGAGAAACCCACATTGACCGCCCGCTTAAGCATGTCGTCCGAGATGTTCAGGTCGGTCGCCCGCTCGCGGACATACTTGACGAAATCCA
>Ga0070726_10001453_pt1 | contig 23883 bp, 22 predicted proteins | sample tdAd471_FD_67275 | JGI IMG/M metagenome (GOLD analysis project Ga0070726, IMG submission 67275) | Marine sediment microbial communities from the Atlantic coast under amendment with organic carbon and nitrate - tdAd47.1 | ecosystem: Environmental > Aquatic > Marine > Coastal > Sediment | place... | reverse complement strand
GTCCTGCTGATGAGAGGCATCGCGAAGTTTTCTGCCGGCGACAGCGGTGTGCTCGCAATCACGAACGACCGCGCGCTCTGGTGGCAGTCCGGCAAAACGAAGCAGCGTCTGGCCGCAGACGCCACGGATGCCGCCGTTGGCGATGGCGCGAACTACTACATCACGTCGGCGGGCGATCTGTTCGTCAAAGGCCGCGCCCATCGCGGGCAATATGGTGACGGCCGCCTGACGTCGACGGACCAGTTTATGAAAACAGCCACAAACGCCGCGTACATCACAGCCCACACGGGCCACGCCATTTTACTTCTGACCAACGGCGACGTCGTCGGCACCGGCGGCAACATCTACGGCCCGGTCGGCAAACACGGCCTCGGCGACAAGGCCGTCCGGTGGAGTTCGATCATGTCCGGCGCCAGGGCCATCGCGACCGGCGCTTCCCATTCCCTGGCGATCCGCGCGGACGATACGCTGGTTGCCTGGGGCCGGGGCTACGACATTGCGCCCATGCCGGTGTTGAACGATGTTATGTCGGTCGCCGCCGGCACGCGGACCACGGTCGCCCTCACACGCGACAACACACTTTGGCAGTGGGACCGAGGCCGCGCGCCGCGCCGCGTGCCGTTGCCCGACGGGAAATAGCAGACGATCTAATCGTCTTCGACGGCGTCTTCGATGAGGTCTGCCTGTTGCTCCAGGCGCTCAAGAATCTCCAGAATCGAAACGCGCTCGCGCGGAGTCATTGACACCCCACCCGGGCCTTCAGCGGACAGGGCAGCGCGAATGGCTTCCGACAGGTCGCCGACCACCCCCTGAACCGACAGCGTGGCGAGCAATACGTCGATGGTTTCTGAAGCGGGCAGTTCTGCATCGACAACATCTGAGATCAGCTTCTCATACAATTCCATGAGCGGCGGCCGCCCCAAACCCTTTTTTATGTAGGCCAGGTCTAGTGCCAAAGCCTGATCGAGATTAGGTGTGCTGGCGTGATCCGGGTCCGCCCACTTGCGGATGAGCGATCCCGAACGCCCAACAATCCGCGCGCATTCGGCTTCGCCCAAACCACTACGCACTTTGGTCACTGCCGTAGAGAACTTCTTGGGATGGCGTGGTTTCATCCTCATTCCACCTGACTGTAAGCGCGAACCGAACTCAGTTTATTCCCTTTTGCGCTCCAGATAGCAATCGACGCTTGCCCGCAATATCCCGATGTTCCGCCATGCACCAGACCGGGTTGTCATGCGACGGATGAACCGTCGTCCCGTCTGGCATGAATACTTTGGGGGTAGGTCTATGGAAAACATCGAACGCATGTTGCGCGAGGCCACGCAGTTATTGGGCACCTATGTGCCCAATATTGTCGCCGCGCTTCTGATTCTCGTAATCGGCTGGGTCGCCGCATCTATCATCGCAAAAGTCGTCCAGAAGGCGCTGTCGCGCATCGGCATCGGCAAACTACTGAAGCATGGGGTGCCCGGAGACTCCGCGGAAACGGCCAACCGTATCCAGAACGGTATCGGACGTGGCGTGTTCATCATTCTCATGCTGTTTGTATTGGTCGCCTTCTTCGAAGTGCTCGGACTGACACAAATCACCACACCTCTGACCGGTTTCCTCAACGAGCTGTTCGTTTACGCACCGCGCCTGATCGGTCCGTTGATGCTCGTCGTCCTGGCGTGGGCCGCGGCAAACATCCTGCGCGCGCTGACACGTCGTGCGATGGTCAGTGCCCGCCTGGACGAGCGCCTCGGCACCGGTGCGGACCTGGCAGCTGGAACCGAAAAGCCATTCTCCGACACTGTCAGTGAGAGCGTGTATTGGCTCACCTACCTGGTGTTTCTTCCCGCCATTCTCAGTGCATTGAATCTGGGTGGCCTTCTCGAACCTGTGCGGTCCGCAGTCACCGAAATTGTCGGGTTCCTGCCGAACATCATCGCCGCGGCGTTGATCCTCATAATCGGTTGGCTGGTGGCGCGCATACTGCGCCGGGTCACCACGAACTTTCTGGTGGCGGTCGGTGCCGAGCGGCTCACAGAACGCGCTGAACTAAAAGAGAGCTTCGGCAAACAGCAATTGTCGGGGACCGTCGGACTGATTGTGTATGTCCTCGTCTTCGTTCCGGTCCTGGTCGCCGCACTGAACGCACTCCAACTCGAGGCCATCACGGCACCGGCCAGCGATATGCTCGCCGAGATACTCGCGATCGTGCCGAACCTTGTCGCGGGCGTTCTGATTGTTGTCGTCGCATTCTACGTCGCACGCATCGTCAGCGGTCTGACTGCGGGTCTGTTGACGAGCGTCGGGTTCGATAACGTCACCAAGAAAATCGGACTGTCGAACGAACAATTGACCGGTCAGAAAACCACGTCCGAAATCGCCGGATACCTGGTGCACATCGCGATCATGTTGTTCGCGACGATCGAAGCGCTCGACCTGATCGGCTTTGCATCACTCAGTGTTCTGATCGCGGCGTTCCTGATTTTCGCGGTGAATGTGGTGTTCGGCCTGATCATCATCGGTCTCGGACTGTTTCTCGGAAAATTCGCAGGCGAGATCGTCCGGACGACGAATGTTCCCAATCCGGGCGTCGCCGCCATGGCGGCACGGGGGGCGATTATCATCCTCGCCGTAGCGATGGGTATTCGTCAGATGGGCGTCGCCGAGGACATCATTTCGTTGGCATTCGGCCTCACGCTGGGTGCACTTGCCGTGGCATTGGCGATCGCATTCGGAATAGGCGGTCGCGACGCTGCAGCAAAACTGATCGAGAAACGGCTCGGGGACAGCGCCAAAGATTAGTCATCGAGCCGCGCATGCGCAGGATATCGCGCCCCCAAAAGTATGCGTATCCTTGCGCGAACCGGCGGTCACAAACTGTGGCCGCCGGTATTCTTTGCACCTGGAAGTCGGGAATGGACGAATAATGACTCGGATCGGCGCTGCGGCGCAGATTCGCGGACAAACCTGACGGTCGGCATGATCGTATTACGCCGCGCTATGAGGGAAACCCGTTGATCTCCGCATCGACCGCCGAACCTCGGTCCGGCGTGCGCGGCGCATTGAAGAAGCGGATATCACTTTCGACCAGGTCGAGACCCTCACCATTCCGGAAGCGTGCGCGTATTTCGTCCAGGTCACACCCGTAGATTTTCTCGACATAATCGACCGGGGCCGCAACATGTGCGCGCAGAATTCGGCGCGTCGTTTGCCGGTCGGCCTCTTCCGGGGACATGTTCGCGGCGTGGAACGACAGGGGGCCATCGAGCATGGCAAACAGACGATTTCGTCGGAACGCAATTTCACGATCCACAACGAGTTCGCTGTCTTCGATCTCATACCATTTCCAATGGACAGCGGCCCGCGCTGCCCGTGTCAGGTCGGCCTCGGGTGATTCCACCGGACGATAGAGGGTCGTGCCGCTCGTCATGCCTTCCGTGCCGTCGATGTAAATCAGGCACGTGAACATCCACAACGGATCGTGCGGATAGTGCAGGTGCAGCGGGAAGCCCCAGTTCGCGCCGGTATCCGTACTTTGATCCACTTCCATCAGCATAAGCCCATCGAAATGCATCGGCGGGATCACGCCGTCAAACCGGGCATCCAGCCAGGGGGCAAATATCTGACGAATACGCAGAAGTATCTGCCGATACGGGCCATCGAAAAAACCCGCCCAGAACCGTTTCTGTTCGTCACTGAACTCGCCGAACTTTTCCGCGAACTGCATGATTCGCATCGTGCGGTGCGGATCGGTGGTGAAGGTCGAACTGGAAGGCCAGTGACGGAGAATGTCGGCATATACGTCCTGCGTCAGGACGTCGTCCGCGACGACATGCGGAAACGGTGCCTGTTCGAACACTAGCTCTGCCATGACAGACACTCCTCACAGTCCGAAGTTCCGAAGCGACCTGACCCGCTGTCCGCGAACACCGACCAAGCGATGATGGGTATTATAAACCTCAATACCACGGGTCACGAAGGGCGAACATCTTGTCGGCGCGGGTCGTTTTTTTTGCCAACAGTTCGGAAACCGGCTCGCATTCGCCTGACACCGCCACGGTCGGTCCTGTAGGTTCCCGACCGGGGACATCGCTCTGATACAAAAGAAAACGCGTTCTTACAGACATGGCGACATGACCGCTGCACCTGAACAACTACTGGAATCCGTCTTTGGGTTCCCGGCCTTTCGTCCCGGCCAGAAAGAGATCGTGGACCGGCTGCTCGACGGCACCCACACCCTGTCTGTCATGCCGACCGGGGCCGGAAAGTCGATCTGTTATCAGATCCCCGCTCTCATCGCGGACCGGCTGACCGTGGTGGTCTCACCGCTGGTCGCCCTGATGGATGATCAGGTCGCCGGATTGCGCGCCAATGGTGTTGCAGCCGCCCGCATCCACTCCAATCGGTCGCGCGAAGATAATGTGGGCGACTGGCGGCGGGTTCAGGACGGCTCGATCAAGCTGCTTTACCTGTCTCCCGAACGGCTGATGACCGAACGCATGCTGACAGCTTTGCGGGGGCTCGATCCGGCGATGTTCGTCATCGACGAGGCTCATTGCATCTCGAAATGGGGATTCAGTTTCCGGCCGGAATATGAAACGCTCTCGAGTCTGCGCGAACATTTCCCCGCGGCCACACTCAGCGCGTTCACCGCCACGGCCGATACGGCGACACAGCAAGACATCGCGACCAAGCTGTTCGGCGGGCGGGGTGACATCGTCGTGCGCGGCTTCGACCGCCCCAATCTGCGCCTGGCCGTCACGCCGAAGACCGACCGGAACAAGCAGCTCCTGGATTTTGTGGAGCCCCGGCGCGACGGCGCGGGGATCGTCTACTGCCTGTCGCGCAAGCTGACAGAGGAAACCGCAAAGCTGCTGCGAGAGAGGGGCTACACGGCGTTGCCCTATCACGCCGGTTTGCCCCAGGAGGTCCGCCGGGAAAATCAGGAAACCTTCATGGCGGAAGACGCAGTCATCATGGTGGCGACCATCGCCTTCGGGATGGGGATCGACAAGCCCGACATCCGCTACGTGTTCCACATGAACCTGCCCGGCAGCGTGGAGGCCTATTATCAGGAAATCGGGCGTGCCGGGCGCGACGGGGAGCCCGCCGATGTCCACATGCTTTACGGGCTCGACGATATCCGCCTGCGCCGCCAGTTCATCGCCCAGGACGACGGCGACGAGGATCACAAGCGCCGTGAGCACAAACGCCTGGACTCCCTGCTGGCCTATGGCGAGGCGATCAGCTGTCGGCGGGTCGCGCTGCTCACCTATTTCGGTGAAGACACCCAACCCTGCGGCAATTGTGATATCTGTCTCGACCCGCCGACACTGATCGATGGCACCCGGGAAGCGCAAATGCTGCTGGCAGCCGTGGCGGGCACGGGGCAAGTCTTCGGGGCCGCTCATATTGTCGACGTGCTCCGGGGCAGCGCCTCGGAAAAGATCCTCGCCCGCGGTCATGACCAGCTGCCGGTCTACGGGGCCGGGAAGGAACGTCCGAAGAATTTCTGGAGCGCCTTCATCCGCCAGGTCGTGGCCTCGGGCTATCTGTCGATCGATGTCGAGGGCTATGGCGGGCTCAAAATGACCGGGAAGGCCGAGCCGTTTTTGAAAGGCGAGCAGGAATACGCCTACCGGGACATCCCGAAAACCAGGGCCGTGGGCACCCGGAAGGCCCGCGCCGCCGCCACATCCCTCGACGACGCGGATGCGGCAATTCTGGCTCGCCTGAAGGCTCTGCGGCGCGACATGGCTCGCGAACGCAAGGTTCCGGCCTATGTGATTTTCTCCGACGCGACCCTGCACGACATGTGTGTGATGAAGCCGAATGATCTCGAGACCCTGGCATTGGTGAACGGCGTCGGGCCCAGGAAGCTCAAGGATTTCGGCGAGACATTCCTGGCGGCGCTGCGGGAATCCGGCGCCTAAGACGCGGAGATTCAGTTAGGTCGCGGGCTCAAACACGGATATCTGAGCGTTTGGCGGAGGGGGTGGGATTCGAACCCACGAGACGCTTGCACGCCTGCCAGTTTTCAAGACTGGTGCCTTCAACCACTCGGCCACCCCTCCGTGCGGCATTCGGATAGCACCCGGAAGCCTCGTTGGAAACGCCGTTCTTGCGCGCCTGACCGATCTACTCCGCTGGCCGGCCGACCCGCCGCGGTTGCTCCGACCGCGCGGCAAAGCGCAGGTCTTCGATGAGACGCCGCACGTCGCGAACTTGGAACAGAAGTCGGCTCATCGAGTGGCGCAGTTCCATCGCCGAATCCTGGTTCCGCAGGGCGACGGCGATGTCATTCTCGATCGCGGAAATGGGATCGCGCAAATCGTCACCGATCTCGTTGAGAACGTCGCGGCGGGTGGCTTCAAGCTCCACGAGTGCCTCATGTGTCTGGCGCAACTCCCGCGTCTGCTCCGCGACTGTCAGTTCGAGTTGCGAGCGCGACACCATGGTGTCGCGGAGATTTTTCGCCATGTCGTCAAAGGCATGCGCCAGTTCTCCCAGTTCGTCGGTCCGCCGGGACGCCATCTCGACGCTGAAATTGCCCGTGCCGATGGACCGTGTCACCTGCGCGAGTTCACGAACCGGGCGACTCATGCGCCCCGCGAGGAACGCCGCGGCGATCCCGGCCAGCAACAGGGCGATCAGGCCCACCAGCACCAGTCGCAACTCCAGTTCCTGCAGTGCCGCGTCGGCGACCATTGCCAACTCGGCACGCATCGCCGTCACTTCCGCGCCGATATAGCGCGCGTCGAACGTGACCACGACCGCGCCGAACACATAGCCGTCCGCGACGATCGGTTCGATGACCCGAAGGTCGAATTGATCGGATTCGACGACCATCTCACGGCTGTTCAGGACGAAGTTGACGTCCGCCGGAGCATCATCGCCAAAACTAGGCAGTTTCTGCGAACCATCGTGAAAGACCTTTCCGTCCCGCCCGTACACCATGACGGCCCTCACATCTTCCCGGTCCAGGAGCGGGCGTATAATGTTGCCGACCCCGGTGATGTCCTCTGCGAATAGCGGCTCCAGCAATCGGTCCGCCGTGATTGCCGCCGCCGAAACCGCCTGTTCGCGTGCATTGTCCGACAGGACACTGTCGAGCCTCTCCAGATTTTCGAGCTCGAAGGCATGAACAATCCGATCATGCGCCGCGCGCTGCGCGACCAGGATCATGACGGTCACGGCCGCGACGAGCGCCACGAGTGTCAGAATGTATTTCGTCCGCAGCGTGAAATTCATCTGTCCCATCAACTTCCGTGGCGCAGGCGGACGGCAGCGCGTATGCGCTCCAGATCGTCGTTCGATTGCGGATCGATCACGGCATAGCGGCTGACCTTGAAGTATCGGTCGAGGACGTCGCGTCCGGTTTCATCCAAATGCATATTCAGCAATATCTCGCGCAGTTTCGATTTGAGAGCCGGGTCCATGGACGACCGCATCAACAGAACGGATCTCGGCACCCATTGGGTCAGGTGAAGTACCCGGAGTTGCGGCTTGAAACGTTCCGTTATCACCTCGGGATCTTCGAGATCCGTCTCGCTGATCGCGCCGGCATCCGTGCGCCCGCGAATGACGGACACCACGACATTGATCTCGGAATCCGCAAAAGAATAGCGAACCACGCCGGGCGTCAAATTTCGTTCTCCCATCGGGACCATGGTCAGCCCGGCATCCATGATTTCGAGGTAGGGCAGGAAGAAACCCGAAGTCGAACCCCGGTCCTCGAACGCCATCGTTCGCCCTCGAAGATCCGCGAGAGTGCGGATGTCGCTGTCCTTTCGGACGAGTAGGGCCGTTCGGTATCGCTGGATATCGCGCTTCCATTCGAGCAGCGCGATTTCCATCGCCCCGGTGTTCTCCAATCGCGCCGCAGTGAAGACGGTTTCCGAAATCAGATCGATTTTACCGGCCGCGGCCGCGGCCAGGATGTTCTGCGGGTTGGGATTCATCACAATATCGGCGCGCCGGAGTCCATGGTCGCCCAGGCGTTCGCGCAAATACTCGGCGAATGCGGTCAGGCGGCCGGCATGCTTCCTGGGGTTTCCCGACACGCGCCCAATCGTCAGCGTCGTGCGCATCGTCGCGCTGACCTCGTCGCCGGCGGATGCATGTTCCGGAATAAGCGCAGCAGAGGCGGCAATCAGGACACATGTGCCGATCAGTTTTAGACGTCGAATTGGATGAGCATGGTGCACATACATGCCCCATAGATACCATGTCATTTCCCGCGTCGGCGTGCGCTCTTCGAAAATTTCGAGCCGTAAATAGCTGACAGAAATTTAGGCAGTTTCGCCGTCCTTGTTGCCATTCGCCCCATCGCTGCCGATATTGCGTCCGACAGACATTTCGAGACAAAGCACCATGCCCCATGAAACCCGCACCGAACCGGCAGACGTCCGAGCCGACGTGAAGTACATGACGGATACCGGCGAGAAACGCCTGATCTACGTCCCATCCGAGGCGGGCCAGGACAATTCCAAATGGGCCGGGCGGTACGAAGACCGGAAGGTCGAGATTCACAACGCGCGCAATGCCGATCCGGCGTTCGAACTCGACACGGCCGGCTTCGCCATCACGCCGCAATCCAGCGCGGTCGACGATTTCTACGACGACACCCAGATCACGGAAATCTATGAGCCCGAAATCGTCGCGCTGCTCAAATCGCTAACGGGTGCCACACGCGTGGATATCTTCGATCACACGCGCCGGGCCGATTCAAAATCCATGCGTGAGGAAAAGGTCGTGCGCGAACCCGCCGGGGTCATCCACAACGACTACACCCAGGCGTCTGCCGAAAAACGGGTGCGCGATCTGTTTCCCGGCGATGAAGCTGAAGAGCTTCTGTCGCGCCGTTTCGCCATCATCAATGTCTGGCGCGGAACCAACCCGGCGCCCATCGAGACGGCACCACTGGCACTGTGCGACGCGCGCAGCGTTTCGGACGGGGACCTGATCACCGTCGAGCGTCATTCGAAAGACCGGATCGGCGAGGTGCAGCAGGTAATCTTCAACCCGGACCACGAATGGTTCTGGTATCCGCGGCTCCAGGCCGACGAGGCGTTGCTGATCAAGACGTATGATTCCGCCACGGACGGGCGCGCACGCTTTTCCGTCCACACGGCTTTCGAAGATCCAACAGCACCGGCCGGCGCATCGCCGCGCGAGAGCATCGAGACCCGGGCCTTCGTTTTCTTCTAGACGCGGCGGGCCGTCATCGCGCGCGGCGATGGAACCCTGTAAGCTCCGCGCCGATAGGCCAGCGGAGCGCGCGTGACGACATCCATTTCCAGTCCGCCCGCGGGTGACCACACCGGCCGTCGGCCAGATAATGTTGCCGGAATTCTCTGGATGGTCGCCGCGACCTTCATCGCGGTTTCGACCCACGCCATGATCCGGCATGTGGCCGAAGGTGAGATGCACGCCTTCGAGGTCGCATTTTTCTACAATCTGTTCACGATGTTGATCATTGTCCCGATGATCGCGCGCAACGGGACCGGCTTCCTGCGGACCCGGCGCCATGGCCTGATGTTCGTCCGCGCGGTCCTGCACCTCACGTCCATGCTTCTGTTCTATGTGGGTCTGACCCTGGCGCCGCTGGCCGCCGCCAGCGCGCTGACGTTTCTGGCGCCGTTGTTTGCGGTGCTGCTCGCGGCCATATTTCTGCGCGAGGGCTTCCCGCTGCGCCGCGTGATCGCGCTGGCGGTCGGAATCGCCGGCATGCTGATTATCGTGCGGCCGGGGCCGTCGGCCCTCGACACCGGCGCTCTGTATTTCGTCGGGGCGGCGTCCCTGTGGGGAGCGGTGTTGCTGATCATCAAAATCATGAGTCGAACGGAATCGAGCGCCACGATCACGGCATGGATGGCGATCATGATGACGCCCATGGCGCTGCTCCCGGCGATTCCCTACTGGACGACGCCCAGTCTGGCAGACATCGGCTGGCTGGCCGCCGCCGGCTTTCTGGGGGCATTTGCCCAATGGGCACTGACCCAGGCGCTGCGCACAGGCTCGACCAACGCGATTATGCCGATCGATTTCCTGCGTCTCGTCTGGGGTGCACTGATCGGGTTTGCGGTCTTCACAGAAGTCCCCGGCATCTACACCTGGATCGGGGGCATCGTGATCTTCGGATCATCGATGTGGCTGGCCTGGCGCGAGCGCATCGCCGCACAGTCGGAGAAACGTCAGTTATCGCACGACTGACGATTACTCGGCGGCGGCGGCCGAACGTAGGTCACGCAGTGTGACGATATCCTGCAGCACGTCGAAAGCGTTGCCGGGCAGCTCGACGAATTCGCCGCCGAAGCGCCCTTCGTCGATCTCGACGCTCGTGACATTGATCAGGATCAGCACGTCGCGGCCGCGATAATCGGTGAAACGCAGCTCGGAAAGCTGCCCTTCCTCGGGCCAGATAATGTCCTTCGTCACCTTCTTGGCGCCATCGGCGCCAAAGCCTGACAAGCCGATGTCGAGAATTCGAATTGGCTGATCGTCGAGGGTGGCCTCGATGAGAATTTCCCGCCGGCGGTCGCGGCGACGTTCATTGGTGTATCCGACTACTCGTGACGACATGTTTTTCCTGCTTTTCTAACGCGATACGCCACGTTCGCCGAAAGACATTAACCAATAATGAACAAAACACGGGCGGCGTGACTTAGGACCGGACCTCCGCCATAAACGCCGGATTACGTTTCCAGGCGTCCGAGGCACCCGCGATGGTCAAAGTCATTGTCCAGATGTATCCGGTCATTCCCGCAGAAACCGAGGCGGCGCGCATGGCATTGCGCCCCATCGGGCGGAACGCGGAGCTGTTCCAGAAAACCCTGCGCGGCTGGTGCGACATCGTCGAGGAGGCGGACCGGCTCGGCCTGTGGGGCGTCACCGCCATCGAGCATCATTTCCATTCCGAAGGATATGAGGTCAGCCCCAGCCCCGGCGTGATGAACGCATTCTGGGGCGCGCGGACCGAAAACATCCGGGTCGGCCAGCTCGGCTATGTGATGAGCGCGCAGAACCCGATCCGGGTCGCGGAAGAAACAGCGATGCTCGATCACCTGACCGAGGGACGCTGTTTCGTTGGCTTTTCGCGCGGCTTCCAGTCCCGCTGGACCGACATTCTCGGCCAGCATCTGGGCACCCGCGCGACATTGTCGGACGGCGGGGCGGACGACCGGCTCAACCGGGAAATTTTCGAAGACGCCGTCGACATCGTGCTCAAGGCCTGGACCGAGGACAGCATCGAACACAATTCGGACCGCTGGCAGATTCCGTTTCCGCACGACACCGGTGTCGAGAACTGGCCCATGGCGTCCTGGACCAAGAAACTCGGCGCTGCGGGTGAAATCGGGCCCGACGGTGAAGTCCGCCGGATCAGTGTCGTCCCGGCGCCCTACACCAAGCCTCACCCGCCGGTCTTCATCGCCTCTAATGCCAGCCAGGAAACCGTCGAATATGCCGGGCGTAACGGCTTCATCCCGGCTTATTTCTCACGCATGGACAAGGTCGCGGATTTCGGCCCGGCCTATGTCGAGGCGGCACAACGCGCCGGGCACGAATACGCGCTGGGGCAGAACCAGGCGATTGTGCGCATGCCGCGGATCGCCGAGACCATGGCCGATGCGCGCCAGGCCGTCGCCACCTATGACGGCATGATCTACAAGCATTTCTACGAAAACTTCCTCCCCGAGGCGCTCCGCGCCAAGGCGAATGTCCAGCCCGATACACCCCTCGAAGACCTCGTCGATCCGATGATCGACACCGGCCTGTTCGTGCCGGGCTCCGCGAGCCAGGTGCGTGACCATTTCGTGGAACAGTGGAAACACCTGCCGGCGGAATACGTGATCCTGATCTATCACTATGCCCAGCAGCCCAAGGACAGCGTGATCGAGAATCTGCGGCTGTTCATGGACGAGGTGAAGCCCGCGCTCGACGAGCTCACGCCTTACGCCGACGACTGAGTTCCTAGAGCCGCTTGCCCGCCGCGTCCGCCGCACCGTGAAGTGCCGCCTTGGGCAGCATCACGTGACAACCCTTGTTGACGTTGACCAATTGGGAGACCCGCACGTCCGCGGCGAGACTACACAGGGAGTAGGCGTCCTCGGCTGACAGGTTGGTGCGCTCCTGGATCAAGACGATCATGTCGCGCAGGCCCTGCTTGGCCGCATCGTCGAGATCCTGATCGATGCCGATCGTGATGTAGTGGGTGTCGGTCTCCGCCCGCGGCATCTTGTAGGAGATATCCTTGCGCACGTGGAACTCGAAGGTGCCGATCAACGCCGTCTCCGCCGCCGACAGGCAGCTCTCGCCGTCGCCCTGCAGCGCGTGACCGTCGCCGGTCTGGAAGTTCCCGCCGGGGACATGGACCGGCAGATACAATGTCGAGCCCGCGCCCAACTCCTTGATGTCCAGATTGCCGCCATGGGGCTGGGGGACGATCGAAGTGATGGTGCCCCATTCGGGCGGCGGCGAGACGCCCATCACGCCGAAGAAGGCGTTGCACGGCAGATCCACACCCCAGGGCAGTTTTGCAACATGGGCGTCGCGGTCGAGGGGGATGTTGAGCACCCGCTTCTTGTGGAAGTCCTCGGGCAGCGAGCCCTTCAGCGGCATGATCATGTTCCACGCCCAGTCCTGGCGCAGCTCGACATCGATGATCCGCACCTCGAGCACGTCGCCGGGCTCGGCCCCGCGCACCGCAACCGGGCCGGTCATGATATGGCCGGGCAGGATCGGCTTGTTGTCGGCGATGAAGGCGGCATGGTCGGGCAACAGGCTGTCGCGGACCTCCTCGGGGATCTGGTCCGGCCCGCCGGAAATCGTCTCGATGACCACCCGGTCGCCGGATTCGATTTCGAGCACAGCCTCGAAGTCTGCCGAAAATGCGCCCCAACGGAGATTCTCCGGTGCGGATGTCAGTCGATGTTCCGTGGCCATGATAGTCCCCTGTGAATGTCCGCGATCATTGTGTCGGTCGGCGGGGGCGGGGGCAAGCGCCGCCCCGCGCGCTACATGGCGGAGATGCCGCCGTCGAGTACCAGCTCCGAGCCGGTCATGAAGCGGCTCTCGTCCGACGCGAGGTAGACGACCGCATAGGCCACATCGTCGGCCTCGGCCACGATGCCCAGGGGAATCTGCTGCGCCAGCCGTTCGAGGCCTTCCTCGCGGGTGCCGCGCTTGAGGATATTGTCGAGGATCGGCGTGTCGACGAAGGCCGGATGCACCGAGTTGCAGCGCACCTGGTTGGCCTGGCGCGCGCAGTGCAGGGCGACCGACTTGGTCAGGTGACGCACGCCCGCCTTGGCCGAATTGTAGGCCGCCAGATTGTGCCCGGCGATGATCCCCGAGATCGACGAGATGTTGACGATCGAGCCGCCGCCCGAGGCTGCGATATGCCGGATCGCGTATTTGCAGCCGAGGAACACACTGTCCAGGTCCAGCGAATGCAGCCACTTCCAGTCCTCGAACGATGTGTCCTCCACGGTCCCGCCGATCGCCGTTCCCGCACAGTTGACCAGCACATGCAGCCCGCCGAACGCCGCGACGACCGTGTCGAGGGCCATCGTCCAGGCGGTCTCATCGGTCACATCATGGGCGATCGCGATGGCGTTTTCGCCGATTTCCTCTGCGACGGCGCGCGCGCCGTCCAGGTTGATGTCCGACACCGCCACCCGCGCGCCCTGGTTCGCCAGCATGATCGCCGACGCCCGTCCGATCCCGGATGCGCCGCCCGTCACCAGCGCAATTTTCCCGCTGACCCGTTCCAAATCGAAATCCCTCCGCTAAATTGACCGCATGAAGGCGTAAGGATCAGATCAATGCAACCGCTGACGACCGGCCGTCTCGAACTGCGACCATTTCTTATCGATGACGTGGCGGCGGCCTTCGGCTTCTTCGCCGACCCCGAGGTGATGCATTTCAGCCTCCACGGCCCGCATCCATCGCACAAGCAGACCGAAGATTTCATCACCACGAACATCAGCCGCCAGGCACGGCTGGGCTTTTCCATCTGGGCCGTTATCGAACGGGCAGGCGGTGCTCTCATCGGCATGTGCGGCCTGGCGGAGTTCGGCCAAGGCGTGCCGGGAATCGAACTGGCCTATCGGTTGCGCCGCGATCGTTGGGGCCGGGGATATGCCACCGAGGCCGGACGCGCCGTCGTCGACCATGCCTTCGGTCCGCTGGGCCTGGACCGGCTGATCGCCGCGGTTGAACGGGAAAACAATCCGTCGATCCATGTGCTGGAGAAATGCGGGTTCGTCTTCGTGGAAGACCGGTCGATCGCCGGCAAGGACGCGATGGTCTACGAACAGCGCAAGCCGAACGGCACCTAGGCCAGCGGCCCGCCGGCAGCCTTCCAGGCGTCAATCCCGCCTGCCAGATGGCACGGGTTGTCGATGCCCGCTCCCAATGCGGCTTCCACCGCCATCGCCGAGCGCTCGCCATAGGCACAGTAGAAAACGATCCGCTTGCCCGATGAACGCGCGAGTTCGAACAACATGCCGCCCGGGTTCACATTCTCGTCGAGATCGGGGTAGGGCGCGTGGACCGAACCGGGGATCACGCCATTCTTTTCCCGCTCGGGATCATCACGCAGATCGACGAGAATGATGCTCGGATCTTCGACCTGGGCGATGCCCTCGCCACAATTGAGTGACAATCCCATACGTTCGAGGTCGTCCTGACGCAGGCCGATCTTGAGATTGGCCGGCACCGCCACGTCCATCATCTTCGGATTGGCGAGATTCAGATTGTCCATGATCTCGACATACTCGGCCTCGGACGCGACCTGCAGGCGCGGATTGTAGGCGCGCTCCTCGCCGATCGTGCTGACCGTGTCGCCCTTATAATCATGGGCGGGATAGACCAGCGTGTCGTCGGGCAGTTTCAGCAGCTTGTTGAAGATCGAATCATATTGAGCATGGGAATCACCGTGCTGGAAGTCGGTTCGGCCCGTTCCGCGGATCAACAGCGTATCGCCGGTAAAGACCCGATCATCCATCTGGAAGCTGTAGGAATCATCCGTGTGTCCGGGGGTGTAGACCACATCGAGGCGCAACCCCTCGATATCGATCGTGTCGCCCTCGGCCACCCGCATCGAGACCACGTCCACGCCGCTCTGCTCGCCCATCACGGTGATGCATCGGGTGCGGTCTCGCAACGCGCCGAGGCCGGTGATGTGGTCGGCATGGACATGGGTGTCGACAGCCTTGATCAGCCGCAGGTCCAGTTCTTCGAGCAGCTGGAGATAACGGTCGACCTTGTCGAGCACCGGATCGATGATGAGAGCCTCGCCGCCGCGACGGCTGGCCATCAGATAGGTGTAGGTACTGGATTCGCTGTCGAAAAGTTGCCGGAAGATCATGGCCGTGCGTCTCCGTCGGGGAAATCACACACAGAGTACGTGAATTAACCCGCCCGGTGGAAACAAATTCATGCGATCACAGGCTGTAGAATCCGCGCGCGGTGTCGTGGAAGAACTTCTCGAGCTCCGCTTCGGATCGCGCGGCCAGGACGTCCTTTTGCGCCGACACGTAGTCGCCGAATGACGTCCACATGCGTTCGACGGGATAATTGCTGCCGAAGAAACAGCGGTCGGGCCCGAACATGTCCAACGCGGTGTTCGCCGCGATGTCCATCAGGTTCGCATCCACTTTGCGCGTAAAGGTGTTCAGTCCCGACACCTTGATGAAGACATTCTCAACCGGCTTCAGAATCGCAAGCGCCTCACGCCATTCTTCAACGGTCGCGTTGTCGGTGGCAGTCAGCATGCCCGCATGCACGAGGCAGATGTTGAGGTTAGCGCACTCGCGCGCGAGCATAGCCAGGTCCGCGAACTGCGATGCGAACCCCTGAAAATCGAATGTCAGGCCCTTGTCCGACAGAACCGAAAGGCCACGCCGAAAACTCGTCGACAGGCAAAAGTCCGCACGGCCCACATACCGCCAATACTCGTTTTGGGGGTGCCAGTAGACCTGCTGACGGATGCCGCGCGTGTTGCCGTGGCTCAAATGGCCGTCGAGGACGCTCTCCAGGTTCGGGTCGGTCAAATCCGCATAGGCAACGATGCCTGTCGGGAAGCCGGTCGCGTCCGCCATCGCCTGCAGGCCGGCGGTCTCGTCCACGGGGCGCGTGATGTCGAAGTTCGCCTGAACATGGACCGACTTGACCACGTTGTGTGGCGTGAAATCAGCTATCAGGTCGCCGACGGAATATTCCCGCTTCAGGGCCGACCAGTCATCGCCGAAGATCATCGGGCGCATGGGTTGGCTCATCCAGGGGTAGTTGGCCTCGAGGTCCCAGAAGATGTGGTGATGGGAATCGATGATCGGACCGTCGTAACGCGGCATCAAGTTGCTCCTTCAGCAGTAGCGGCTATTCACCCAGCGCCTTGTTGACGCGCGGCATGACCTCTTGGGCCATCAGTTCCATCGACCGGCGGGACAAGGGCACATCGGCCCAGTCATGCCCGGTATACATCAACTGACCGAAGGGTCCGATGATCTCTCGCAGCTCAAGAATCTGCTCGACCACATCCTCCACCGATCCGGCGATCACCTGGGTGTCGAGGGAATGGCGCACGGAGACCTCTTCGTCCGGCTGATCGGGATGCGATTTGAACAAACCCATTCCCGTCGCCCCGCGACCCCGCAGCAGCTTCTTCTGGATGTTGGAGAAATAGAAGCCATAGGGGCCGTCTTCACTGCGGGCATACTTGATCGCCGTGTCGGCGTCGTCCGCGACGAAGATGCTCTTGGCCACCGACCATTGGGACGGGTCCTCGGCCAGGCCCGCATTCTTCTGACCTTCCACGAATTTCGGCAGGTGGGTCGCGACCCAATGGGCTTGCACATAATTCGAGGAAATACCGCGCCAGCCGCGCTCGGCGGCCAGGGTTATGCCCTTGGAGTAGGGGGCCAGCGCCGTGAACACGATCGGCGGGTGGGGTTTTTGCAGCGGCTTGGGTATGAGTCCCTGACCGATCTCGGGATACAGCGTGCGCTCGGTCGACGTCTTGAAAAACTTGCCCTCGAGATTGTAGGGCGCGTCCCCGGCCCAGATGTCCAGCACCTGGTTGATCGCCTCGACCATCTTCTCGTTCTTGTCGAGGTCCAGATTCCCGAACACTTCGATGTCTGACGGCAATCCGCCCGGACCGATGCCAAACACGAACCGGCCGTCGAGCAGATGGTCCATCATCGCGACCTGCGCCGCGACATGGACAGGGTGATAGCTCGGCATATTGATGACGCCGGTGCCGAGCTTGATCTGCTTGGTGCGGTCTATCAGCGTTGCCAGAAAAACCAGACAACTGGTGATCGGCTCCGCCAGATCGGTCATGTGCTCGCCGACGAAGGCCTCGGTGTAGCCGAGTTCGTCCGCCAGGATGATCGCCGCCTGATCCTCGCGCAAAACCTCGCGATAATCACGGGTGATCGGGTGTACGGGCTGCGTGAAAAATCCGAGCTTCATGGCCCCCTCCAAAACGAGCTGCATTCATAGCCGGGTGCATAGCGTCGGTCACGCCAAACCACCCAAAAAACGGAAATCCTCGCCGGCCGCTGTCGCACAATCGTGATTGCCCGACGCGAAGCCGGTGTGGCACGCCTCGTTGCGGTAGCACATTGAGGTGTCATGCGACTGAACCGAATTCTCATGGGAGGGTTGCTCGCACTCCCGCTCTGGCTCGCGGCGGGTGCCGCGGCCGCGCAAAGCGATGACGCGCGCTTTCTCAGTTGGCTCGAGGGGTTGCGCGCCGACGCGCTGGCCAGCGGCATCAGTCAGGGCACGCTGGATCGCAGCCTCGTCGACGTCGCGCCGATCCCACGGATCATCGAGCTCGATCGTCATCAACCCGAATCCACGGTTACGTTCGAGGCGTATCAAACACGCATCGTCAACGCCACAAGGATCAAGAATGGGCGCGAACGGCTCGCGAAGCATCGCGCGCTGCTGGACGAAATCGGCGAGACGTTCGGGGTGCAGCCGCGCTTCATCGTGGCGCTCTGGGGCATCGAGACAAATTTCGGTCAATTCACCGGCGGCTTTCCGGTCATCCATTCACTCGCGACGCTCGCCTATGACGGGCGGCGCAGCAAATATTTTCGCGGTGAGTTGCTGAAGGCGCTGCAAATCGTCGAAGAGGGGCATATCGACCCGGCGCAGATGAAAGGCAGCTGGGCGGGCGCGATGGGCCAAGCCCAGTTCATGCCGTCCAGCTTCCTCAACTTCGCGCATGACTATAACGGCGACGGCGCCAAGGATATTTGGAATACCCAGGAAGACGTCTTCGCATCCGCGGCGAACTACCTGAAGCGGGTCGGCTGGCGCGATGACATCACCTGGGGGCGCAAGGTCACCCTGCCTGCGGGTTTCGATGCGTCGCTCGTGTCCCTGGATGTCGTCAAACCGATCAGCGGTTGGCAGGACCTCGGGGTCCGGCGCACGGACGGCAGCGATCTTCCCGCGCGCGACATTCCCGCATCCATCCTTCGCCCGGGCGGCGAGGACGGCCAGGCCTTTATTGTCTACGAGAATTACCGCGCGATCCTGCGCTGGAACCGCTCGCATTATTTCGCGATGGCAGTGGGCCAACTGTCAGACCGAATCGCAGGCCGGTAGGGTAGAAACACGTGATGAGTAAAATCGGCTTCGAATTCAGGGGGATACCCGGCTTGGGCCGTCGATTTCGGCCGCTGGCACTCGCGGCCATGTGCTGCTTTGGGCTCGTGGCCTGTGCTGAAACCGAATTCCTCATTCACACGGCAAAGCAGGTCAACGGACCGGACGATTCCGGCGCCAAGCTTGGGCGCTACAAGGTCGGCTCGCCCTACCAGATCAAGGACGCCTGGTACTATCCGTCAGAGGATTACCAATATACCGAGACCGGCATCGCGTCCTGGTACGGGCCGAATTTCCACGGCAAGAAAACCGCGAATGGCGAAACCTACAACCAGAACGACCTGACGGCCGCCCATCGGACACTGCCGCTGCCCAGCGCCGTCCGGGTGACCAACCTGGAAAACGGCCGTTCGATTGTCCTGCGGATAAATGACCGCGGCCCGTTTGCCCACGGCCGGATCATCGACGTGTCACGGCGCGGGGCCCAGCTTCTGGGGTTCGAGCGCAACGGGACCGCCAAGGTCCAGGTCGACATCCTGGAGGATGAAAGCCGCCGGCTGAAGGTCGCCGCCATAAACGGCAGCAGGCAACAACTCCAGGTCGCGGCGTCGCCGCGCGAGGCCGTCGTCTCGAAACCGTTGCCGGCCAGCGGTGCCAGTGCCGGAACGACCCCGGTACAGGCGCCATCGGCAACACAAACACCGGTTCGGACGGCCCCCCTGGATCCCGCACCCGTCCAATCGGCGCGTGCGCCGATCCTGCCCGACGAAGTCGAGGTGCTCCCGGTATCGCCCACGGGCATCTATGTTCAGGCCGGCGCATTCTCGCGGCTGGAGAACGCGCTGCGCATGCGCGACAGGGTCTACGACATGGGACCCACCCAGATCAGCCGGTTCGCGGTCTCCGGGACCGAGATTTACCGGGTCCGGATCGGGCCGCTCGGCACTGTTGACGTTGCCGATGCAACCCTTTCCCAGGTCATGAACGCCGGCGTGCCTGAGGCCCGGCTTATTGTCGAATAAGTCCACGTGACATTTTTCCGTCGCATTCGCCCGTATAGTTGCGCTGCTCGCTCCACCCGCACACGTGAATTGACCACTATGAACCGCATTGTCCGCCGCTTTCGATACGCACTCCTGGCCCTGGCGACGTTGGCCGTCATCAACCCGGCCCAGGCCGCGCCGCCGACATTCCAGACCACGGCCCGCCAGGCCATCCTGATCGATTTCGACACTGGCGCGGTGCTGTACGAAAAAGATTCAGACGCGCCGATGTTCCCTGCGTCGATGAGCAAGATCATGACCTCGCTCCTCGTATTCGACGAGTTGCGCGCCGGGCGCCTGCAACTGGACAGCACGTTCCGCGTTTCGGAAAAGGCCTGGCGCATGGGCGGGTCGAAAATGTTCGTCGGCGTGAACGATGAAATCAAGATCGAGGACCTGCTGCGCGGCGTCATCGTCCAGTCCGGCAATGACGCCTCCATTGTGATGGCGGAAGGAATCGCCGGCACCGAAGAGGCCTTTGCCGAGCTGATGACGGAGCGGGCGATCGAGATCGGCCTGACGAACACACAGTTCCGCAACGCCACGGGCTGGCCGGACCCGGATCATGTCACGACGGCCCGCGACCTGGCCAAGCTGGCCCTGTTCCTGATTCGTGAGTATCCCGAATTCTACGGCCTGTATTCCGAGCGTGAGTTCACCTACGGCAAGAGCCTCGACGGCAAGCCGATCACCCAGGGCAACCGGAATCCTCTGCTGTATAAGGCGGTCGGCGCCGATGGCCTCAAGACCGGTCACACCGAGGCGTCGGGCTTCGGTTTGACGGCATCCGCGGTGCGTGGTGATCGGCGTTTGGTCATGGTGATCAATGGCCTCGACAGCGTGCGGGCACGCAGTTCCGAATCCGAACGACTGCTCAATTGGGGTTTCCGGGTCTTCGACAACTTCCAGCTGTTCGAGGCGGGTGAGACGGTTGAGGAGGCGAAAGTCTGGCTCGGCGACGCCGGTTTCGTCCCGCTCGTGATCGAGGAGGCCCTGGCCGTAACAATCCCGAAGTCGTCGCGCCGCGGCATGCGGGTCAAGGTCATGTATGAGAGCCCGATTCCCGCACCGATCAGCGCCGGGGTCGAGGTCGCGCGGCTTGAAGTCACCGCACCCGACATGGAGCCGATCAGCCGGCCCCTGAAAACCGCGGCCGATGTGGGCCAGCTCGACTTTTTCGGCCGCATCACAAGCGCCATAAATTTCATTATCTTTGGTTCGTCCTCGGGCGGTTGACGGCACCGGCAGCGCGTGTGACATCTGCCGTTATGAATGCGAACCAGCAGCGCGGTAAATTCATTACATTCGAAGGCGGGGAAGGGGCCGGCAAGACGACCCAGATCGCGCGCCTGGCCGATCGTCTGAACGCGCGCGACATCTCCACCATTACCACCCGGGAGCCCGGCGGCGCACCGGGTGCGGACTCCATCCGCTCCCTGCTGGTGTCGGGCGCGACGGACAAATGGGATCCCGTCAGCGAAGCGCTGTTGCTCTATGCCGCCCGGCGCGAACATCTGAAACAGACCATTCGCCCGGCCCTCGAAAAGGGCGCATGGGTTCTGTGCGACCGGTTTGCCGACTCCACCATGGCCTATCAGGGCTATGGACACGGGATTTCAAAGGCATTCATTCGCACCCTGCATGCCGAGGTGGTCGGCGATGACGATCCCGACCTCACGCTGATACTGGATATCCCGGTGGATGTCGGGGTGGGACGCGCGGTTTCGCGCAACACCAGCACACGCAGCGGCGAAGACCGTTTCGAGCGGATGGACAAATCCTTTCACGAACGGCTTCGCGCGGGCTTCCTCGACATCGCGGCGAATGCACCCGAGCGGGTCCGGGTGATCGACGCGGATTCCACCCCGGAAGCGATCACGGAGACGGTGTGGCAAGCCGTTTGCTACAAATTTGACATCATGAACCAGGCGAACCCCGCATGAGCGACGAGCTGATCGAACGCATCGAGCGTCCGCGGCTCGAGACCGGCTCTCTGATCGGCCACGACGCGGCCCGGCAGACCATCGTCCAGGCCCGAAACACCGGGCGTATGGCCCACGCGTGGCTGCTGACCGGGCCGGCCGGTATCGGCAAGGCGACCCTCGCTTGGCGTTTCGCGCGCCTGGTTCTGGCCGCGCCGGACGCCGCGCTTTCCGAGGGCGATATCGAAACCGATCCGACCCATCCCGACGTGCGCAAGATCATCGCCGGCGCCCATCCCGATTGCCGTTTAATCCGCCGGAGCATGACCAAACGGTCTCCCTATCGCTTCCGCACCGAAATTTCGGTCGAGGACATCCGCGATTCCAGCACATTTCTGCACCACACGGCCGCAATGAGCGACTGGCGTTGCCTGATTGTCGATGCTGCCGATGAGATGAACCTCAATGCCCAGAATGCGCTGCTCAAGGTTCTGGAGGAGCCGCCGCCACGCACCCTGATTCTGCTGGTGGCCCATGCGCCGTCGCGCTTGCTGCCGACGATCCGCTCGCGTTGCCGCGCATTGCCCCTGCATCCGCTGGGCACGGAACAGGTTGCAGAGGTCATGGCGCGGGCCGGAAGCGATCTTTCAGCCGATGAGATGCAGATCATTTCGGATATCTCCGGGGGGTCACCAGGCAAGGCGATCGATCTGGCACGGGCCGGCGGGCTTGAGCTCTATCAGGACTTGTCCCAACTGGTCGAAAAACTGCCGAACATCGACACCGAGCAACTCCACATCACGTCCGACAAGTTTGCCGGCGCCGCCGGGGAGGCGGGATACCGCACATTCCTGGAAATCCTGAACTGGTGGATGTTGCGCCGGATCCGCAGCGACGCCACATCGGGCACGGGTGGCAGCGGACTTGAGCGCTGGCTGAAAGCGTGGGAGAACGTCAACGAGTTGACGACCCGCGCAGACAGCGTGAACCTCGACCGCAAACAAGTTGTTCTGAATACGTTTTTTGAACTTTCTACCGCTGCGAAAACGGCATGACGAACGGAGCCCGGTAACCCGCCATGAAGGCATTTCTTCTGCGATATCTGACGCCGCTGACCTACATCATGTGGGTGGTCATTATCATCGGGATGGTCGATCATTTTTTCCTCGAGCCCCGCGGCCTGGCATTTCTGCCGCCGGCCATGTTCGACTGGCTCCTGATTTTGATGTGGCCGTTGCTCGCGGCGGTCTGGTTCGGCAATAAGGAAAACGAGAAGCGCAAAGCCCAGGCGCGGGCCCAGGCGCCGGAACCGCCGGCCGACGATTGAAGCGGAACAGCGCGTAACCCTGGCATTTGAAAGACCAACACCGTGGCATCAAGCCCGTACTATCTGACGACGCCGATCTACTATGTGAATGATCGGCCCCATATCGGCCACGCCTACACGACGCTGGCGTGCGATGTGCTCGCGCGCTTCAAGCGTTTGGACGGTTATCACGTACATTTCCTGACCGGCACCGACGAACACGGTCAAAAGGTCGAGAAATCGGCCCAGAAAGCGGGGGTCGATCCACAGGCCTTCACCGACGAGGTGAGCCAGAACTTCCGCCGTCTGGCGGAGGACATGAACTATTCGAACGACGATTTCATCCGCACCACCGAAGAGCGGCACATTCGCGCCGCGCAGGCGATCTGGCAGGCGATCAAGGACAATGGTCACATCTATCTGGGCAGCTACTCCGGCTGGTACGCGGTGCGCGACGAGGCGTTCTACGCGGAATCCGAGCTGGAGGAGGGTGCCGACGGCCAGAAAACCGCGCCGTCCGGTGCGGAGGTCGAATGGGTCGAGGAACCGAGCTATTTCTTCGACTTGTCCAAGTGGCAGCAGCCGCTACTCGATTTCTACGATGCAAACCCCGACTTCATCGGGCCGGATACACGACGCAACGAGGTTGTCAGCTTCGTCGAGGGCGGGCTGAAGGATCTCTCGATCAGCCGGACCAGCTTCAACTGGGGCATTCCGGTGCCCGACGACCCGGACCACATCATGTATGTGTGGCTCGATGCGCTGACGAACTACATCACCGCCGTCGGCTATCCCGACGAAGAAAATCCAGATTATTCAACGTTTTGGCCCGCCGATCTTCACATGGTGGGCAAGGACATCGTGCGCTTCCATGCGGTCTATTGGCCAGCGTTCCTGATGGCCGCCGGGCTGGCGCCGCCGAAGCGGGTCTACGCCCATGGCTGGCTGCTGAACAAGGGCGAGAAAATGTCCAAATCCTTGGGCAATG
>Ga0070726_10001452_pt1 | contig 23885 bp, 17 predicted proteins | sample tdAd471_FD_67275 | JGI IMG/M metagenome (GOLD analysis project Ga0070726, IMG submission 67275) | Marine sediment microbial communities from the Atlantic coast under amendment with organic carbon and nitrate - tdAd47.1 | ecosystem: Environmental > Aquatic > Marine > Coastal > Sediment | place... | reverse complement strand
TTCTGTCAATTACATAAAAAAACCCATTTTTAGGCGCCTGCATTAAAACTTTGCGCTTCTTTCCTGAGATTTTGATATCAGCGAGTATTATATGGCTGGCGGCATTATAGTCCCATGCATCGTTTGGCACTGTTTGATAATGCCACTTGTACTTGCCGGTATCGGCGTCAACAGCAACTATTGAGTTAGTGAACAGGTTATCGCCGCCGCCAGGACTTCTTACTTGTGGATTATAGGGAATCGAGCTATCGGTACCGAAATACAGTTGATTAAATTCCTCGTCATATACAATAGCATCCCAGGCGCTGCCACCTCCATTTTTTGCCCAACCGTCTGCCCAGGTTTTAGCTGCCATCCCCATCGCTTCATTTTCATATTCACCCTCTTCGGGATTACCCGGGACATTCCAGAAACGCCATATAAGATCTCCGGAAGCAGCGTCAAAAGCAGACACATAACCTCTCGCCCCAAAATCGGATATACCATTACCTATAAATACCTTACCTTTAGCAACTCGCGGCGCACCGGTAATAGAATATTCCGCAGAAGGATCACAGGTTTGTTTTTCCCACAATTTAGTGCCTTCTGTAGCATGCAGAGCAATTAACCTGCAATCCGGAGTTCCAACAAAAACGCGGCCATCCGACACAGCAACCCCGCGATTGACTCGGGACGACCAGGAATTGGAAAAACTTGCCCCCGAGGTTGTACCTGGACTAAATTTCCAAATCAGCTCCCCCGTTTTGCCATTGATGGCAAAAACATTAGCAAACGAACTGGTCATATAAATAATGCCATTTTCAATGATCGGCGTAGCGGCCAGGCCATCGTCAATGCTGGGGACATCCATATACCAATCCAGACGTAATTTACCTACATTTCTATCCGTAACCTGATGCAAAGGACTAAAACGCTGCTCCATGTGTGAAAGCCCGTGTTGAGGCCAATCAACATCTTTACTATTCGCGCTAATAGGTTGCGCTTGAAGCATTGCAAGCAAAATAAAAATTGAAGAAAAATGCGCTACTACTGAATTAGTATTAAACATGGGTAGTACTACCTTCTAAAATTTTAAGGCGAAAGGCTAATTTATCAAAAATACGTCGTATGACGCATGATATATATTTTTTTAGTATTTTCAATATCTTTTACGCCATTTAATGTTAATTAACTTCCTTAAGCCTATAAAAAGTCCTTTTTATTTTATATAAATAATTGTTAATTAAAGATTATTTTTTAATTCCTTTTAAATTAAAGCCAAAATACTGACTAGCCGTCTCCCACTCAATATTGCAATCTTATTCGTAACTCTTTAATGAAAAAAATAAACGTCTATTGACGTATTTCTATATCTTTACAAATATTCCCTACCTAATCATATGTTCACACTTACCAATATCTCGTATTGCGTTCAAGCACATCATTTAATTTAGTAGCTAATTAGACCACTTAAGCGGAAGGTCAGAGGCCATTTTTAATGGCCATCTGTCTCAAGAAATTGCAATTATTATCAGAATCTAACAAGCAAAATCAAAAGGATAGAAAACTTTTACAAAAGATATTTATTTAAGGGTTTTCTCGATACCAATTAAGGAACATTGCACTTTAAGAATCTAAACTCTACTATAAATTCATTACTGCTAAATCAGAGATAAGATCAATATGCCTGAAATTCTTATTGCAGATGACCATCCCCTATACAGAGATGCCATTGCTAATGTTATTGAAAAAGATATTGCCGGCTCTATTACGTATCAAGTAGATGATTTTCAGGCTGCAATAGCCTTTGCCGAAGAACATGATGATCTCGATTTAGTACTTTTAGATCTCAATATGCCAGGTATGGACGGATTTAACGGTTTAATACAATTTCGAAATAGAATGCCCACTCTTCCTGTTGCAATAATTTCAGCAGAACAAGACCGTGAAATTATTCTCCATTCTATAACATGCGGTGCTGCAGGTTTTGTTTGTAAAACCGCCGAACGCAATAAAATATCTGAGGCTATTAATCAAATTCTAAAAGGACAAGTTTATCTACCTCCAGATATTATTCGATCAAATATAACAACTTCTATAAATATAGATCACGACCATACAAAAGCTTTCGTTGACCATATACTACACTCACTAACTCGTAGACAGTTAGTGGTCCTCGAAAGACTGTCAAACGGATATTCCAATAAGCAAATTGCCTATGAACTTAAAATAACAGAAGCCACTGTTAAGGCTCATGTTTCAGCGATATTACGCAAACTAAAGGTGACTAATCGAGCACAAGCCATAATTTACGCCGGAAAGATAAACTTCGATAAATACCTAAAACAATAAGTTGTCAGTACCCTAAAAATTTTAAGGAGATGTTATGCTATCCAACTTTTCAGAAAGTATGGTCATTCACGGTAGTATTCAGAGGAAGTAGTCGCCGTACCTGCAACCATCGTAGTGCGCGACAGACAGATTCAACAGGAACGCAAAGATCTCGGCTGAGCTCAGTCAATCCAGTTGAACGGAAAGATCGGAGCCGTTTATCAAACTCCCCCAAATCAACACCATCAATGAACCGAACACCTCGTGGGTATTCATCACTCACAACCACACGACGTTCTACGATAAAACCATTTTCAATCACTGGCCGAATAACGAAGGCGGGAGGAATTCTTGAGGCTTTTTCCAAAGTACTGCTATTCGCGGTAGAGTTATGTCGCCAAAATATATTGTCTGCCCAGCGAGTCTCGCCCAAATAGTGCTGACTAGCGGCGTTGAGACGGGAAAAGTAAACCATGGAGGCTCGTTCTTCCATAAAACGCAGTGCTACTGATGCTTGTTGTGGACGATGCAACAATGTATTGATCACTGGTGCGGCAGCTATTGCTCCGGACGAAGCTTCGAAAATCCCATGCCCTGATAACGGATCACCTGGTATACGCCGAATCTCCTACACGGAGCAGATTACTATTAGCAATAGCGCCTCGGAGAGTTGGCCTAATACCTCTGGCGCATGTAGGGCTTATCGATTTGAGTTCACCGCCAAACCTCTGTTGAAGTCGGTGCAGATGTTTCATATAGGTGCTATGAACAGCATCCAGGTCCCCACTGAATTCTCCAATCCCCTCTGGCAACACTACAATTTGTATATGTACCTTGCCCTCTACATTGACTGTCCCCCAAGCCCAACCGTACGGAAAAGATTCAATAAATGTAGCACTAGGCTGCGGCCGCGCTCCAATGAAAATTCGACTCAGCGCGACTAATGTCCCCGATACATGAACGTCCGGCGCCGCTTTAGGGGCAGAATAACCTCGACACTCCCCGATTAGGCACGCTCTCACATACCGGGGACTCCTATTCTGATCTTCCCACGATATGCACCAATCTCCGTTTGTATCCTGTTCCATGCGGCGTACTTTACCCTGGTATACCTCAACACCAGCAGCACGCACGTCGCTCATTAAGGCATTGTCAAATGCTACTCGATTAACGACATACTCTCCGTTCATCTCCACTTCATCACCATTCCAGGATGAAACGCGAAGCCAACGTGATTGCAACAATGATAAGGCATTTTTACACCCAAGCTGGCCCAGTGCATCTATAACCCGTTGAGAGAGCCCTTCTATAGCATGTAACCCACGGGGCTGGCCTATTATGACCGGGGAATGCCCCAGGCGTACAAGCGACAGTGCTAGCAAGCAGGCCGCTGGCCCTGCACCTAGAATAACAACCTGCTTCATACCTTGTCCTTGCCGTAGATTTTCTTGGGTCGAAAAGATAACCACAAGGCGCTCACCGAACTAAGCACAAGACCAATCCACAATAATGAGATGAAGGGATAGATGCGCAATACCACGACCGCTTGAGATGGCTGAGGACCGCCTTCCATTGCCGCTACGACAGCAGCAGTGGATACCCATACTTGTACATCTTTTGTTAAACCACGATCAATAAACGGATGTAGCACGTAACCTGGATGGCTGGCATAACGCGCATAACGATAATCCAAAATTTCGCATATCTGTCGTACCGGGCCATCATAACTTGTAATGGCGCTACGGGTATCGCGGTAGAGTGCCTGACCGATAGAGAGCTCCTGCGAAGGTGCTTTAAGCTCGACTTGGGCAATTGCTCGAAAACTATCCGCGCCCTCTGTCCTGCCTCCATCATTGTAATGCTTGAAATTCAGAGAGTTAATCCGGAAAGCATAGCCATAATGAGAACGCTGCCATGCGTCTGACATCTCAATTACGTGCTGCGAGTAGGCATTAAGAGTCGTAGATAAGAGTGCCCCCCATAAACTAACTATTGCCCCGATATGTAACAATCCCAAAGCTAGAACGTACGACTTTGCAGATGCTTTCCTTGCCGCCTGAACGGTCCATACAGCAGCGCCAAGAGCAAGATAAGCTCCTGCGACCAAGCTCGCATCGATGCGCGACAGCACCGCTACAATTTGCTGTGAGAGTATTCCGCTACCTTTGTACTCACGCATTAAAAACCCACCTTCATACCATACTCCAACACAAATGAGTATTGCGAAGGACAATGAGACCCAAGCAAGCCGATTGAATGATCTTCGCAGGAAACACCATCCACCGACAAGCCCGACACCAATTAAAAAGTACAATAACACCCGTACAAGCGCGTAGCCGTCAACATCCCATTGAGCAAATGTCTCCCGCAAAGCAGGAATCTCTGAACCATTCGCCCAATTAACTAGGGTAGCGTAAAACGGTGTTAGCTCATCGGGACGCGGCAAATCTTGAGCACTTGCAATGAAAGCCCATCCTAGATGAGCGATAGCAGACAGACCGAGCGCAACGAACAAAAGGTAGGTAAATCGCATCCCCCAAGCTACCGGGCTGACACTCATCGATTTATATATAAACTTCTTCGACCCATGTACCCACGCGAACACACCAGCAGCAATCAATATCCCAGCAAGAGAAAAATAGACCAGTGACGAAGTTGCACCTACATACCGATGTGAGCTCGCGAGTGTTTCATGCCGCGTAACACCCATAGCAAACATTGTCAGGGCAGCAGCAATTAACCCCGATAGCGGCACCCAACGCCATAACTTGCTCCCCAAGCGCCATCCTGAAATACCATGCAAATGAGCCCCTAGTAAACACCATACTGAAAACACACTCGTTTGCACAGGATCCCAGTGCCATACATGTCCATACATAGCATCCTCAAATGCCCAGACCATGCCAAAGCCAATACCTGCGGTAAGCAACGCCCAAGCACGACGCGCATGGGCCAGCGAAGCTTTGGGCCATTTAGTAATTTCCCCGCCAAGAGCGGCAATTGCCGGTGAGGCAAGTGACAGAGTCCAAGCATAAGCAGCAAGCACTAACGGAGCGTGTGCAAGCATCCACATATTCATAAGGTGGGCATTCATCCCTTGAGATGAAGTCTGTGCCAACCACTCCTTAGGCGTTGCTGTAAAGGGCCCTAGATATGCTGCAGTAAGCGCGATAGCTGCCCCAATCAGTGCAGTGACATCAAAACGAGAGGGCACATCACGCGTTTTTATTGCAAGCCCCATACAGAAAGCCGCTAGTAACAGTGTCGTGCCCTCATCACCACCCCACAAATTAGCCAGCTTGAGATATAGCGGCAGGTCGGCACCACTGTATAGCCACACATAGCGTACATTGAAATGATCGGTTAACAACAGTAATGCCAACCCAGCTAAAGAACCCCAGAGAAGACCTGCTGAGAACAAAGATAGTCGTCCGCGATATGTACGAGAAACACTTGCTAAGAGGGCGCAGCTACCCGCACCAATAATTACAAGATCACCCGCAATCGGAACACAAAAAGATAGTATCGCTGCGCTGGCAGTTGCTAACCAGATGAGTCGATCATTCATGACGTCTCTCTGGTCCAACGTATCGCGCACAACGTCTCATTTCGGACCGCAAATCCCAGCTAGCCACACCAAGTTCAAGTTTGGTGGCTATCAATCCGCTGATACGGGCAGCGGCAATGCTAGCACCCCCTCCTGCGCGTGGGTTGTCAGGCTCGAGGAACGGATGGGTACCAAAATCCGCTGAAGCGCTTGCCAGCCAAGAAATCTCTCCCGGAGCACAGCGTGCGTCACCAGTAGCCGCAATGCATTCATCAAATGCTGCGGGGTAAACCATGCCGCCACACGAAGGCGTAGAGGCGACTAATACAACACCATTACTAACCGCTTCACGGCAAGCACGCGCCAGGCGTTGACTGACATTGGAGATACCAAAGCTCATATTGATGAGCTGCACCCCTTCCTTCATCAGCCATGCCATCCCCTCCAACACCACATCCACCGTAGCCTCCCGGCGATAATCAAAAACCTCGGCAACCAGCAGGCTTGCAGAAGGACAATGCTGAAGTACACAACTCGCCACTTGGCTACCGTGAAGCATCTGATCGGTATGTGCGTCTGTCAGTCTATGTGTCGCTACGACTGCATCCGTCGGGGCTCCAGCAACCCTACTGTCGAGCAGGCCTACCCGGACCGACTTTAGCATGTATGTGCACCTGGAAAGTCGATAATTATGTCGAAGGTCGATTCGTCGAGTTGACGATGACTTACAAAAACCTTTGTCGCCCGTGGGAGGAGTGTATCGATTGCTTGTATGGTCTTTTGTTCTAAACCTTCATCAAGTGAAGACGTTCCTTCATCTATGACTAATATTGAAGGTGCCATCAACAAGGCGCGTGCAAGGGCAACACGTTGTCTTTCCCCACCTGAAAGTACAGCACCACATGAGCCAACCTCAGAGTCCAGGCCATTTGGCAATCGATCAACAAATTCGATAATGCCTGCTGCTTTTACAGCTCTTCCAACTTCCTCGCGAGTTGCATCCGGACAACCGTATGTAATATTGTCTAAGAGAGAACCTGCAAATAAAACAGTATCCTGCGAAACCACGACCACGTACCGTCGCAATATTTCACGATCAATATCGCGAATATCTACTCCGCCAATAGCTATCGAACCATGATCCAGCTCAAAATGACGATGCAGCAAATCAATAAAAGTTGATTTGCCACTACCCGAATCACCCCGCAACCATGCTTTAGCACCGCTAGGTATTACAAAGTTCAATCTCGATACCGCCTCCCATTTCGTGCCGGGGTATGAATAGGTTACATTATGTACTGCAAGATCACCTTTTGGGATGCTCGTATTCGATCTCCTAGCCGCTGCTGACACTGCCGGACGCATAGACCGCAGAGAATCAATACGCTTCAAACAGACTTTTACACGTTGCCATTGCAGATAAAGTCCCATTAACCCATGCACTGGCGCACTGGCACGCTGGACGTAGGTGGCAAACGCGACCAAAGTACCTAAGGTCAAAGCCCCTCCGCCAATCATCTCCAAACTGCCGCCAACGAAAATACCGATAACAGCGAGGGACAATACCAGATTGGGAAATGCACCGCCTAAATATCCAAACAGCTGCAACGATAGAACACGGCTACGAACTGTACTATGCAGGGATTGAAGTCGTTCAAGTTCGCGCGCCTCGGCAACGTGCGTCTGTATACAACGCACCGCAGACAGTTTTTCGACAAGAAAGCTCGTTACATCAACGCCGGCATCCCGCGCCTGAGCAGAAAGAGCTTCGATTTTAGGTCTAACCCACAACAATACGACGCTGTTAATTACCATCAAAATGGCGAGATAAAAAGCGAGAGTGGGACTCAGCAATCCCAGCACTATAACTGTGCCAATCAATGTAAGGATTGAGTTAATCGCCGATAGAGCGCCATCAACAGCAAAGCGCTGCACTTCACCTAAATCTCCTTCAAGCCTCGCCAGTAGGTCTCCCTGACGCGACCGATTCACTACATCCGGTGAAAGTGTCATTACATGTGTGAATAATGACTCACGTAAGCGATGCAGAAGATGGGCAGAGGCTGCCACATGAATACGGCGGACGATAAAACCAATTGCTAAAACGAATAGCGCCAGTCCTATCATCCATGCCCCAACCTTCATCACCTCACCTCGGTTATGGGCAAGAATACCGTTGTCAATCAGTGACTTAGTCAAGTAGGGTTGAGATAGACCAGCCAACACAACCAGGATCGAAAGCAAAAGCACAATTGTAAACGCAGGTATTTCAGAGCGGATATACCTCCACAGCCAACAATACAGTTCAGTTAGTCTTCCCTTACCTCGTTGTTGGATCAGATCCGTCTGCTGTGTTCCGGCATACTGAAGCGTCTCCAGACTCATTTTGAATTAGCGAGAGAATATTCTCAAAGAAGTCAGCACTTGGTCACCTCCGCCAGGTGTGCGAATGTTACCGATACGCTCAAGTGTCTTACTGTCGTATACCGCGATATCACCTTGTGTTCCACCGATATACAGTTCACTCCCGTCATTAGACACATTTACATTATAATAAGTGTGATCGAGATCGACTCGATCCATCTCGCCGGTTTCCAAATTCGTACGCGTCAATTGTGTATATACTGTATAGACTTCATCCCGACGCACCGGATTAACAACAGACGAAAACAGCACGACTGACGCATTCTCAAACTCTGTATATCTTATCGTATCTTTCTCAAGATCCAGCGCCCAAACACCTGCGCGTACTGCTTCCGGATGCCCTTCCGGTTTATCCGTGCTTGCCACGTAAAATGGCGTCGCAAATACATTTGCTTGCTCCCACTGAGGCCAGATCGCCAGCGTATCTGGCTCACCTCGATTAGGACGATGCCAACTTCGCCAGGGGTGTTTTCCCTTTACCTCACCTGTCTGCGGATCTAGCTTGAGCATATCCCAACTGAAAGCATACAAAAACTTTCCTGTTGCCGAATACGCAAGGGTCGATACGCGACGTGGTACTGGTAATTTACGGACCGGTTTTGCCGCACGCCCAGCATCGGTTCTAAATATCGCAATATAAGGATCCAGAACTTTATACTCTCCTGGGAGCAGTTGTGTAGGATTTACGAACACAGCAAGCTCTTTACCATCGGGGCGCAAATCCATTGCAAATGGCGCTTTACCTCGTACACCACCCCCTGACAACTCAGCGCGAAATACTTCTTCTCCTGTTTCAAGATCGATCCCAGAGATCGTCTCCCATCGATTATGTATTACATACGCTACTTTGCCGTCCTTCGAAGGTACTAGAGTAATAGGGCTATTGCCCATACTTGTATTTGGTATCTTGTGAGTAGCTACGACCTCACGAGCTTTAGCATCGACGACAAATACCACATTCGGTCGCGCAGCAGTAACAATAAAGTCTTTGGCTGCCAGGACACTATTTGAAAATAATGCCAGCATTACGATAGCAACTTTGAGTATAGGCGTGATCAACCATTCTTTATTTCGCATAACCTGAAAACCCTTCCGATTAGATGTTGGAAAATTACGTTATTTCGGGAATACGCTCTGCAACGCTCTCCAATCTCGTGCAGCATCATCCTTGCCAGAATTCCAATCAGGGTAACTGTGTAGTGTGTCAGGCACCTGTGCAGGCCACCAACATGGGTCAGAGCAACCATACAGATCGGCTTCCATTGGTTGACAAAGTCCAGCAACACCGAGGAACGGATCCACCTCCCAACCAGGATCAAAAGTGGTAGCACATCCCGCAACGACAGAAGACATTGCTTTGACTTTTTCCGCAGCTTCTTCGGTTGAGGCTCCTGCAATCTGATGGGCCTTGCGATTCAGAGGTTTGACACGATTCATAGCTCAGAGCTCCTATTTGTAACGTAACGGTGGAAAAACGCTGGATTTTTTTCCAGGATTTCCAGATATGCTTCTATCCCAAAATCAGTCCACTCTCGCAGCAATTCACAGTAGTGATAGACGGGCGAGTGAGGGTCGTTATAGTTGGCGTAGGATTCATGATAACAGCCACCTGAGCAGAGATTGCGAATCCGGCAGTCGGCACATCCTCGTTGCGAGCGATCCGACGCTTCTTGAAGAAATGCCCCAAGTTTTACCTTCTCGATACCTGATTCAACGTTACCAAACGTTGGCATTTCCGACCCGGTAAATCGATGACAGAGGTTTAACTCTCCTTTGTGATCTACCGCAAGCAAGCCAATGCCCGCGCCGCATGGCAGAGCTTTGCGGCGCCCCTCATAGAGATCACTGAGCATTTGATGCATATTGGAAAAGCCAATATCGACACCATCGACAGCAGCTTTAACATAGTGCCGCCCTAACGCTTTCATCGAATCGAACACTTGCCGCAATTCGCCCCCAGTAAGATTAAACGTTGCTACGGGGTTGCTGGTGACCGGCGCAAAACCGACTTCGGCGAATCCGATATCGTACTTAAGGTGCTGATGAATAGTCATAACGTCTGGACAGCCCGCCGTCAAGGTAACTCGGGCGCCAACTGGGCGCGAGGCGTAACGCGATAGTAGCATTCGCGCCTTTTTCGCAACAATATCGTAGGTTCCCTTACCGCCAACTGTTATTCGTCTCCTATCATGAACTGCTTGCGGCCCATCCATACTGATAGATATACCGAACTTGTGCTCATCGAAGTAATCAACAAGGTCCTCAGTTAATAAGGTGGCATTTGTCGTTAAAGAAAGATCTAAGCTCTTGCACTCTTCCTCGCAACGCTGTTCAGCATACTCCGTGATATGTTTAATCAACGGCATATTAGTCAAAGGCTCACCACCGAAAAATACGACATTAATGCGATCACGCTGGGCGCCCTCCTTCAGCAACAGTTCAATTCCTTTTTTTGCTTTATCTAAGCTAAGCCTATCACCCTTCGCGGGCGTAGATAGATCCTCTTTATAGCAATAAGTACAGCTAAGGTTACAACCTGTATTAACGTTAAGAACAATGGTACTAAGAGGAAAATTATTCACACTAATGCCAGCTTCCGCGTCCGGAGAAGTTGCTTCTTTGCGAAGCACGCCTAACGATTTTAAGTCGTCAATAGCATCCGCCAGTTCACTCGGTACGTCCATGTTTCGAAAGCGCGCTTGTAGATCCTCAAAGCTCACGGTCGACCGTGGTCGGACAAAATCGAGAACCTCTTTAGTCAGATTATCCAGCTCGAAAATTGCTGTACTAGGCACATGCAGCAGAACAGGTCGCTTCTTAACCGCAAGCTCATGAACATCGCTTGTATCGACATGAAGTAATTTAGCTTGTGACATTAGTCCTCCTAACAATCCAACGAACTTTTCACAAAATCGGTGGTCTGTTGAAACGCTGCACCGTCACTATAAGCGGCACCTCAGCTGTCAAAATACGGGAACCATCCTGGACTGTAGCCGTTACCTTGAGCTCACCGGCGTTATTAGTCTGATACTTTCGCTCAGGATTCGGGCCGGCCACCCCGGGCACGAAAAGACCATTTTTCAAGATATTGCCCGCATATTCCTTGTCCTTTAGTTCCTCAGCAACTTCGTTCAGATTATCAACCGACCATTTAGCTAGTACAGCACCCAATTGTACGTCATCCTCAGTATCCTGCTTGCCGTCCGGGCCTACCGTATAAGCTATTGCTTCCAGTTGTACCGGTTCCTTTGGGATTGGGCCACCACCGCCGCCTACTCGAGCAAGCGGATGTTCAGGGACTATCTTCAGATAGTCAATTTGCTGATAATATGCCAGAGTTCGGGCTGCACGGGCTGCGCCGACTTGCACCTTTGCATATCCGCTTCTAACGCCTTTAGCTACGTCAACTTCCACAACGACCTGATTCAACGACCTACTAATCACCCTCAAGATCTTAACGTCAGGTCCCAATTCAATCTTACCGCTAAGCCCGACGCCGTTAATCGTTAGTTTGGCACGGGTACCAGTACGCACCATAGATGGTTCAACAGACAGAATCGAAGACAACTCACCACCATCAGCCCGCACTGCACGCATGCTACCGCCAATAGCATCGTTGTCTGCCTCGAACCAGCGCCCAGCAAGCTCATTTCCCGCTTCATTTAAAGCCATAACCTGATTAATCTTCTTTTCGCCTTGATGTATGGTTGCACGCCATTCATAGCCACTATAGATGAAAGCAGTACCCTTCGCAGTCTCAACAACCCCATCTGCATAACGCATTACCATGTCAATACTGTAACGATCATCACCTATTAGTTTGATGGTCGCATTCCCTTCAAAAGCCCCTATACCTGGTTTACGGCCGACTAATCTCCAGTTTCCACTGACATTCACAAGGTTCTGCATTTTCCACTTATTCCAACTCGGCGACTCAAGCCCATAAAGCTCACCCAATGCTTTCGAAACATCTCCCGTAGCTATTTCAAACCATTTTCGGTCACGTCCACCAGCCTGAATTTCAATGGCAGGAAATTGTCCGACATGGAAATGAACTAGTTTGCGCCAATCTGATTCGGTGCGCCGCTGCAGAGCGACACGTGCATATGAGTGGCAGCGCGCACAGGTATCAGCGATCAACTGATTTTCAGGATGTTCAATAAAACCAGGCGTACGTTCAATAATATAACGGTGGGTTTTCGTTTCCTCGAGCGAGAGACCATAGGTATCCGCAAGGTACTTAACAATGGTGCTACGTTCATCACTAGTTAGTTTGACACCATGAGCAAAAGACATCCGTGCCACCGTCATATCCCAACCTTCCGGAGTACGCCGACTTTCACTAATCCGCGCCCACCCTCCGTCTCCCGTCGGCGCGTGGCACGCGGCACATTTACTATTGACCAGTACTTTACCAGAAGATTTTGCACTAACCTGACCCGTGATGAACGGAGTTATCAAGCACGCCAGAAGTAGTAGCACTTTTTGAATTGATACTGTCTTTCTCATCAGGGTACCTTATTCCAATTAAGTTTGGAGCAGCCCAGCAAACCAGTACGGCGACACTGTTACTCGGACAAACTAGTTCTTCTTAAAAATTGTAGTAAAGCAATTCTAGAGGACACACATGAGAGACGTTATCTAAAAACGGCCACGATATATCACTAAACCGAAAATAGTTGGGTAGCAGTAGCGCGGGTAATCTCAGGAATCGACACCAGTACTTGAAGGCTATCAAATATCGGACAAAGTTATCCGTTCAGATAACATGCTCTAGCCAATTATGCTAATCTAATAAGCGATTCAGCCAACGGTAAAACTACCTTAACGAGACAGGATAGAAATTTTGGTAGCATTTCCTTCTATTGACTATCGCAAAAGCTGTCTTGGAAGGGCGGTGAGTCAGGAGAAGTAAATTCATGATGTACGCTAATTTAAATCAAGGCCGGGAGCCACCACTTAGTCAAAAAAGCAGACATTCCGTCATTTCTACTGACGATCCCTGCAAACACGCGGCAAGTCTGCGTAACTGGTCACAAGAATATATCCAGTTATCCCCTGGCAAGTTCTCAGGATCAATTGTTGAAGCCTCATTTGGTCCTGTGCAGGTTTTTAGAGAAACCATTCGACAGTGTATTGATGAAAAGGCAAACCCTCGCCGTGATAGCTATACTCTCGGTGTACCCGTCGCTGTAGGAGAAGATGGTTATTGGCAAGGCAGCCAGTTAAAGCGAGATTCATTGATAACACTCCGTCCAAACCAAGAACTTTATTTTCGCACACCACGAACTTCGGCAATCCTGGTAGCGGTAATAGACTGTGCATCATTTGACGCATTTGCACAAAACACGTCCAATCTGGAAATCTTGCCTATAATCACTCAATCTAATAGCACCCAAGTACTTACACCGCGAAGTGCCCAACACTTAAGAGCTACATTTAATAACGTGTTAACATCAATAATTTCTAGACCCGATATACTCGATCATCCCGCATCAGTAAATGAGATCACAGAAACCGTGATGGATGCTTCATTGAGAGCATTACAAATTCCATGTTTGAGAGAGAAACCTGGACGTAACACCCATTCTGTTCAACGCGCCATTGTAGAACGCGCACGGGAATACATTATCGCCAACCATGAAAACCCCTTGACAGTCGCCAAATTGAGCGCTCATATGAAAATGAGCCGGCGCGGACTACATCACGCTTTCATCAACGTGGTTGGTATTAATACGATGACGTACCTGCGTTATGTCCGGCTGCATGGAGTCAAAAAAAGCCTTCTAACTGCTGATCCTGGCGACTCGGTAAGTGAGGTAGCATTTAGATGGGGCTTTTGGCACCTCGGTATGTTTTCTTCATATTACAAAACCCTTTTTGGTGAACTCCCATCTGTAACTTTGCAAAAAGCTTTGAATTCGCTTTAATCATTACGCAGACTCATAAAACATCCACACTCGGAATAATCGCATCCATTCCAGCTAGTCTCGTATAGGAAACGTTTACAGCAAACCTTTCGGCTTCAAGTTAAGGAATCTCTAATTAAAGCTTGGCCAGTTCATTAAAGCCGCCGAATATCCGATAGAAGTGAGGCGATCCAACTTCTTGTGGTTACAAGAATTTAAGAAAAGTTCATTAGTAATTTACTTATATCATCGCTGGGTCTCGTAGCTTTTATATTGCGATTAATTATTGATAGTAAATAAAAATCTCAATATTGAGTTAAGCTTATGAGGTTTTACTGGTTTGTATAGAAGGTGGTAGCCTAACGCTCGAACCTTTTGTTTTAACTCCGGACTTCGATCCGCAGTAACCATAAGAACAGGAAGAGAATCACAATTTCTCGCACGGAGTTGTTCTGCGGCCCCAATACCTGTTTCAAAGTTATCCAGATGATAGTCAACAATAACAAGATCAGGGTTACACTGAAAAACAATATCAGAGTTAGCTCCATTGATAGAAGTTGCTGTAACTACTTGGTATCCCCAATTACTTAAAAGATTTTTCATCGCTTCACAAATACTTTCATCATTGTCAATCACTAAAATGGATATATCTTTCGGCGGGACGTAGCTGTTCTCAATAATACTTGCGGTTGGATTGATATTTCCTTTACTTTCCTCCTTGCCATAAGGAACGAAAACAGAAAACACAGACCCTTTGTTGATTGAGGATTCTACGAAAATTTTATGCTCTAATATTCTTGCAATTTTATCTACTATGGCCAAACCTAAGCCAAGCCCTTTATTTGAATTAGGCAACGTCGAAGGTAAGCGTCTAAATTCTACAAATATATTCGATAATTCATCCTCCGGAATACCGATGCCTGTATCCCATACCTGAATTAGTAATCCTTCAGAGCGCCGTCGGCAGCCCAGTAAAATATCGCCCATTTGAGTGTATCGAATAGCGTTAGATAATAAATTACGGAGAATACGAGCTAACAGCTGTGAATCAGTTGTAACAGTTGCTGTACTGGGAACAAACCGAAAACGGAGCCCATTTTGTGTAGTTTGTTTTATAGTTTCATTCGCTAGGTTTACCAACAATGATTCTATGTTAAATGTCGAGATATCAGGCACGACAACACCTGCTTCTAGTTTTGAGATATCTACTAATGCTGTTACCAGGTGCTCTATGTTCTCCATCGAATAGTTTAACGAATCGATTAACCTCAGTGCTTCTTTTTTAAGTTTAAGTTCTTGCAAGGCTGATATAAATAGCCGTGCTGCGGTCATCGGCTGTAATAAATCATGACTTACTGCCGCGAGAAACTTTGTTTTGCTGTCGTTAGCTTGTTCCGCTTCACTTTTAGCAGCAGATAGCTCTTCATTTACCTTTTCGAGATCTTTTAATGCTTTTTGAAGCTGTATCGTCCGCTCCTTTACTTTTTCGGAGAGAATCACTGCGCTTTCAAAGAAAGCATAGGCACTTCTATCATTACCCAGGCCATTTTCTATCCTATTAATTAGGGCTTTATTGATTTTTTTTAATTTAGAATTTTCATATTGAAGATCCGCAATAAGCGGCTCTTTTTGTTTTGATATTTTAGCAACATCAAGATTTTTGGAAGGGGATGTATCCATGGTTAAATTACCTTGGCGCAGGCCCGCCAACGGCCACACCTGTGAAGGTATAATTCAGATGCATAGAATGCAAGTGTTCCCCATAAGTATCAAATCCAATAACGCGATATTTTCTAAAAAGACTCGACATTTTATCAAACAATCCGAGATGCATAGCCTCGACGCGTCGCATAACACAATCAAAACCAATAATTACTTCTGGCTTTCCAATCGATGCTTCAATATCAGTCAATAATTTCTCTAAGTGTAAAATAATTTCACCGGGCTTACAGGTAGTAAAGACAATACCTTCGTCAATTGCACAATAGAAGGTTAGGCTCAAATCATCATTAATTTTCTGTATCGAACGGATGAAGCACTTATCGTTGATATTAACGCCGATAGGATTATGTGCAAAACTTTGAATATCAATCTCTTTCAGCGGTATACCTATAACACGGCTATACTCGAGCGCAGCCGGTTCCGCATTGAGTTCATACACTATCCGGGATTCAGGGTTTGCTCTGGTGACAACTAGTTTTTCGTTACCCACCTCAAGATGATGGCTTGAAAATGCTTTAAACGGACAACAAGTATTAACTGCAACAATAACTGCAGCGTTGTTGTAGAATTTTCCATTATAAAAAACATAAGTATCTTTAAAATGAAGATCATCACCTGCAGACCCGCCAACCAGTGGAATATCCCCTAAAGCACTATCTAAAGCATTTAGTACTAACTCTTCTCGAATTGATAACCCATCCAACAAAGAGAATACAAAGCTGTTTCCCTCCAAAGGTGCGATCAGATGCCCTTCAAGAGAATTCAAAAGATCTGCTATCAGGGTTTGAGCTTCAGAAAATGAGAATGCAAACAGGTTTTCAATAAGTGCTGTTTCCACTGAAAAATATTTCGATGGAAACGCGAAACCTGTAACGGTTCCTTCAGTATATCCTGTCAAGCTTATCTCACCAGCCGAAGTACAGCCAACGAGAGTGATATCTCCAAAATAACTTAACAGTGCTTTAGATAACGCTGGGAGATCGTATTCAGCAGAGCAAAAGAAAACCGCGCATGCCAAGTTTTCTTCATATAGTCCATCATAAAGCTCAGCCGCTACAGATTCTGGTGACTTATTGCATGAATAGGCGGTTTTTATAATCGACTGCCTCATTTACTCTTAGCTCCAAGTGATTTAAATGTTTAACCTCACTGACATTAGGCAAACAATATCGGTTACCTAACACCACAATCCAAAGCACATATTACCACGTAAAATAGAGCTAATACTAAACCTCGCCTGACAGCCTATAGACTGTCAGGCATTAACATCAGTTAAGGTTTCTATCGAAGAAAATTATTGTCAGAAAAAACCCAGCGGATTCGTATCATAACTTACTAATAGGTTTTTCGTTTGCTGATAATGGTCAAGCATCATCTTATGAGTTTCTCTACCGATACCAGATTTTTTGTATCCCCCAAAGGCTGCATGCGCAGGATAAGCATGATAGCAATTAGTCCATACTCGACCAGCCTGAATACCACGCCCCATACGATAAGCTCGGTTTATATCCCTGGTCCATACCCCAGCGCCTAAACCAAATTCAGTATCGTTAGCAATAGCCAGAGCTTCTTCCTCATTTTTAAAAGTAGTAATTCCAAGCGTGGGACCAAAAATTTCTTCCTGGAATACACGCATATCATTAGTTCCTTTCAATAGAGTTGGTTGAACATAAAAGCCACCGGAAAGATTGCCTTCCATTTCAGCCCGATTACCACCAATAAGGAACTCTGCACCTTCTTGGCGACCGATAGTCATGTAGGAGAGAATTTTATCTAACTGTTCTTGAGAAGCCTGCGCACCTATCATTGTTTCTGTATCTAGCGGATTGCCCTGTTTAATATTACGCGCACGCTCTATAACAAGCTCTATAAATTCGTTATATATATTATCTTGAATCAGTGCACGGGAGGGACAGGTACATACCTCACCTTGGTTAAAAAACCCTAATAACATACCTTCAACACACTTACTAACAAAGCTTTCTTCCTGCTTTAAAATATCATCAAAAAATATATTCGGTGACTTCCCACCCAGCTCGACAGTGGACGGTATTAGATTTTTAGCAGCCGATTCAAGTATTCTCTGCCCAACCGGTGTCGATCCCGTAAAGGCTATTTTAGCTATACGGTTACTGGTTGCCAGCGCCTGACCGACTTCATTTCCAAAACCGTTAACAATATTAATCGTACCCTGTGGTATAAGATCTTCTATCAACTCAATGAGTAATAGAATTGAAGTTGGTGTTTGTTCCGCAGGTTTTAATACCACACAATTACCTGCCGCCAATGCAGGAGCTAGTTTCCATGCCGCCATTAAAAGGGGAAAGTTCCATGGAATAATTTGTCCCACCACACCCAGGGGCTCATGAAAATGGTAAGACGCCGTGTTCGAATCTATATCTGCCGAAGTACCCTCCTGTGACCGAATACAACCGGCAAAATACCGAAAATGGTCTACAACTAGAGGAATGTCCGCATTAAGCGTTTCTCGTACACTTTTACCATTTTCCCATGTCTCGGCTACCGCTAACTTTTCTATATTTTCCTCTATGCGATCAGCAATCTTTAGGAGCACATTTGATCTTTCAGTAACGGAAGTTTTACCCCATGCGTCTTTAGCAGCATGAGCAGCATCAAGCGCTTTTTCCAAATCCGCTTTACTAGAACGGGCCACTTCACAATATGCTTCGCCAGTTACCGGCGTGACATTTGGAAAATATTCACCATTGGCAGGCGCTACCCATTCTCCTCCTATAAAGTTATCATAACGCGGTTTAAACGATACTACCGCACCTTCTTGACCTGGCTGAGAATAGATCATAACGGACTCCTATTTGGCGTAATTGACTTAATTTTCTGCAACCAATCTGTAAAGACTGCAGTTTATTTTCTCTACATTATGTGAAATTTTCAGCTGAGCCTAGACTACTTTGGTAGTATAATCATACGCCTTTAGTAGAAGTGTACCCCGATTTTTAGACAGGTCGCTTAGGAGCTATGTTCACTGATTTCACGCTGCCTTTTTCTGTTTCTCGACGATACCATATTTCAGGTTCGGTGTTGATTTTAGGGTCTGATGTTTACGTTCTCGGTTATAAAAATCCACCCATCGGTCAAGTCGTAGCCTAGCGTGGCTCATTGTTTTATACGCGTTTAAATATACTTCTTCGTATTTCACGCTGCGCCACAATCGTTCGACAAATACGTTATCCCGCCAAGCACCTTTGCCATCCATGCTAATGCGGACGGCATTGGCCTTCAGCACCCCTGTAAATGCCTCGCTAGTGTATTGCGAGGGCACTGTCAACTTAACACCCCGAATTATACAATTCCCCAATGAAAACCTATAAACGATTCCGATACCCAGCAGAAATCATCAGCCATGCCGTGTGGCTTTATCATCGCTTCACTCTCAGTTTCAGGGATGTTGAAGAATTGCTGGCTTCCAGAGGTATTGTTGTTTCTTATGAAACTATCCGCCGATGGTGTTTGAAATTTGGCCAAACATATGCGAATTTATTGAAGAAAACTCAGGAGAATCTGGGCGATCAGTGAATCTTGGATGAGGTTTTCATCAAGATTAATGGCCGACCTTACTACCTTTGGCGTGCAGTTAATCAGGATAACTGCACATTGGAAATTCTGGTTCAGGCCAAACCCAACAAACGCGCGGCGCTGAAGTTCTTGAGGAAATTACTTAAGTCCCACCCTGAGCCTAACCGAATAACCACCGACAAATTGCGCAGTTATTCTGCGGCACTTAAAACCATTGATTCATCAACCCCACATGATACTGGCCAATATAAAAACAACATTGTTGAGATTTCACATCAGCCTACCAGGCAACAAGAAAGGCAAATGAGAAAATTCAAATCGCCTGGGCAAGCTCAACGTTTCTTAGCCTGTCATGCAGTAATTAATAATCACTTCCGACTACAGCGGCATTTGCTCAAGGCATCGCATTACTGATTCTTCAGGGATCGGGCTTTTGATCAATGGTCCCAGATCACGTGCGCCCAAAATCTGGAAGCACCCTAATTACAGGGGATCTGGCCTACTTATTTCAACTCGAAAAGTTAAGTTGACAGAGCCGATCTAACATTTACCCAATACAAGTCAACCACGCCGATGGTTTGGCGCTTACCACTCAACCACGTAAAAATCACGCAAGACTAATAAATTTAAAAAGGTAAGCTAGTCGGAGCAACACGCAATTGGTAAATTTATCCAGATGTAAAAGAACCTAAATCTCATACTGCACCCTATAAATCCACGTAGTGATTAGCTTTGTTAAAAATGAGAGCTAATAATGATACATAGAATACGACGTAACTATCAGTCTGCTGAATGCTACCCACTGTGATATACGTTATAACCTCTATAGTTTTTTAAGTAACTCTGTTAATAAAACCCAAAATGACGCGACCGTTTCGATCTCTACCATTTCCGACGGCGAGTGGGCGCCTGTAATAGTAGGACCAAAAGAAATAATATCAATTTCACCCAGCTTACTTTTCAAAATACCACACTCAAGGCCTGCATGTATGGCCTTAGCTACGGGCTTAGATCCGAACAGCTCGGCATAAAGCTCCTTCGCCAATGTTAATAGCGCGTTGTCAAAATTCGGTTTCCACGCAGGATAATAAAGTACTTCCTCTACGAAAAGATGAAATACCTGGGCGATATCCAATACGCGATTCGCCAATCCCAAAGCCTCATTTGCATCAAAAAACCGTGCACTGCTTTCAATATAAACGTGGCCACTTTTAAGTTTGATTACACCAAGATTAATACTCAAATTTACAAGGTCTGCCGGCTGATCTAAATTGTAGGTTACAGCTCCGTGTGGAAAGATATTGAGCAGCTGTTCCACCTGAAGTTGAGACTCCCTCTTTAGCACATGCTCGACCCCAAGCTCGGTTATCTCCAACCGTAGCTCATGGTCGGCTTTTGGAAGATAACTCCGCCATCGCGACAGCATCTGCTCATTCAATACTTCCAGCTCAGTTATAGAGTCAGCAGGACAGCAAAAGGTAATCTCCGCTGTATGCGGCATTACATTTTGGGCAACACCACCTTGCAGGGAGGACAATCTCACACCGAACGGTCTTGCTTCCATTAGCCACTCTGCCAAGAGTTTAATTGCGTTACCCAACTGTTGGTGAATATGCAGACCTGAATGGCCACCGGTCAAGCCATCAAGCGTCAATTGAAAGCCACGATACAACGCCGGCACTGATTCCGTTTCAAGATTACGGCTGAACTGCCAGGATTGTCCGCCTGCACAACCGATATAGATCTGGCCCCAGCTTTCACCATCTAGATTGAGCATACGTTTCCCTGAAATCATGGAAGCATCCAGCCCGAGGGCACCGTGTAATCCAATCTCTTCAGCAACGGTAAACAAAAGCTCCAGCGGAGGATGAGCAACCTGATCATCCGTCATCAAGGCGATTGCAGCAGCACAACCTAAACCATTGTCGGCTCCCAAAGTTGTACGATCCGCCGTTATCCACCCATCTACTTCCTGCAGTTGCAGGGGGTCGCAACTGAAGTCGTGACTTTTATCCTCTGTCTTAACAGTCACCATATCCATGTGGTTTTGAATAACTACCATAGGTCGATGTTTCAACCCAGAAGTACCTGGCAAATATATAACCAGATTACCCGCCTTGTCAGACTTCCAGGGATGTCCAAATTGCTCTGCCAAACCAATAATATATTCACGCATCTGCATTTCTTGATGCGAAGGGCGGGGAATTTGTGTTATCTGATAAAAATGTTCCCAAATATGGACGGGGTTAAGGCTTAAAAACTCAGGTTTCATCATTGGCCACCATTAACAACTTACCCGGCTATCGAAAAGTTTACAGATCCCATGCCCTAGTCAATGGCCCTTCGTCTCAATGCTAAAATCACACCTAACACACTGATCCCTAACCAAAATAGTTCGATTACAACAGCAGAAAGATTGAACTCAAAGTACAGCGAAAACAGCACCAGCGCGGCCCCCAGGCCATTTAGAACCGAATAGAGCAACGATTGACTAGACAACCGCCCCAGTTGTAACAACAGATAAACAGATACAATCATCGTCACACCTAATACACCTATAACATCGTGTAGTTGATAATCAAAACTCATTACCTTTACCTTTTTTAAACTTTGCCATGATGGGGGATTGAGCAACACTTCTCCGAGCTTATGTATCGTTAGAATTAACTATAATGAAGTGTTCTGGTGCCAAGGTATATTCAAAAAACTGGAAGTCGACTTTTGCTCTAAAGCATAATGCCCTTTGTCCAATACCATCATTCGTTCAACGATAAATAGCGGCACCGCCTTAAGTAGGCATAATAAGACTTTGGGGATTGTGAAAGCTAGGTTTTGGAATTTGTCATTTACTTCTCTGAGCTATAAAAGCACCATTCCAAAGTATCCGTTGCTGAATGACTCGAATTACCCAAACCACTAAAAACCTGATAGGAGGGTAATTTGGTATAGCTTCGGTGTGATTACATCTCAAAAACTGCTGAAAGGAGATTTAACCAGAAAATGACTGCCGCCCAACAGATAAAGACCGGCACAACCCTGATGCAGCGCGGTGAATTGGATAACGCCCGCCTAATTGCTGAACAAATTGTTACACAAAACCCGGAGAATAGTGCCGCCATTGCCCTACTTGCGGAAATCGAGTTCCGAAAACACAAACTTTCCGAAGCCGTTCGACTTATCGACAAGGCTGTCGAGCTGGAACCGGACAACATCAATTGGATTATCCAAAAGGCCCGCTGCTATGTAGTTTATGGGGACACCGGAGTTGCAAAAAAAACTGTACGGCGAGCATTGGAGATGCCTCCCCTATCGCATAACCAACTTCTGCTGCTTGCCGCAATTCTGGTTCGTTGCGATGCCCACAATGAAGCACTGGCAATCTACCGGCAAATTGTGTCGCAGGCCTCGAATAATGTCGATGCCCATCGTGGCTTGGCAACAACCTATCGTATCCTTGGTAAGATCGATGAGGCTGAAGCCGAGTGCAACTGGGTGTTAAGCAGGCGAGCGGATGACTATGAACTCATCTATTTACGCAGCTCCTTAAAAAAACAAACGGAGAAGAGCAATCACGTCGACGAACTTGTCGCCCGGCTTAAAGACGACATTAAAGATTGGCGGGGGGTCGTCCAAATTGCCTACTCGCTCTCCAAGGAGCTGGAAGACCTGGGCAAACATGACGACTCATTCAGGTATTTACATCAAGGCGCTTCCTTACGGCGGCGCCATACACGCTATGACTTAGATAACGATATCAGGATATTTAGTGCCATTAGCGACACGTACACAACCAAGGTGATTGCTGAGAATGCTACAAACGGGTACGGATCCGATAAACCGATCTTTGTACTTGGCCTCCCGAGAACCGGATCGACATTGGTAGAAAGGGTGGTCTCCAGCCACAGCGACGTACATATGGCCGGTGAATTGAACGATTTTGCACTGGAACTGGTAAAGCTGACAACCCGGGCCAACGCTGGAAAGCCGGTGTCCAGACTCGATTTACCGGCAGCCTCCACTCGTTTGGACTGGGCCCAGTTAGGCAAGAATTATATTGAGATCACCAAAGATTCAGCAGGCTCGAAGAAACGGTTCATCGACAAATTGCCCCTGAATTTTCTTTATATCGGCTTAATACACTTGGCCCTGCCCGACGCAAAAATCGTCCATGTAAAAAGAAACCCGATGGATGCCTGCTATGCGATTTATAAATATCTGTTTAAGCAAGCCTACCCCTTTTCATATGATTTGGAGGAGCTTGCCGCCTACTATATAGCGTACCATCAACTGATGGCGTATTGGCGCAAACTGCTACCCGGAGTCTTTTACGACATAAGTTATGAAGACCTTGTTTCAAACCAGGAGGCGGAGAGCCGAAAACTGCTTGAATACCTCGACCTTGAGTGGCAGGACACCTG
>Ga0070726_10001450_pt1 | contig 23907 bp, 19 predicted proteins | sample tdAd471_FD_67275 | JGI IMG/M metagenome (GOLD analysis project Ga0070726, IMG submission 67275) | Marine sediment microbial communities from the Atlantic coast under amendment with organic carbon and nitrate - tdAd47.1 | ecosystem: Environmental > Aquatic > Marine > Coastal > Sediment | place... | reverse complement strand
GACCACGGTAGCCCTACCCTAGTTATGGCTCAAGCCATTAAAGATGCGACGATGGCCCACTTCATCCTTCAAAATTACAAGGAAGGATCCTTGTTCTTGCATTACAACGGGGCCTACCACTCCAACAATTATGAGGGTATTCTGTGGTACCTGCAATTGGAACGACCTGATTTGGAATACGGGACCATTTCCACCGTAACGCAGGAAAATGTGCACAAACTGGAGGAAGAGAACAAGAATTTGGCCAACTTTATTATCTGTGTAGATACCAACATGACTACTACATATTAAATTTTCAGTTCTAGATTAGCTGTAAACCAGTTAAAAAGGGTATAAATTCCGTATTTTTAAGTGTTCCTATCAAAATGCGTAACTAACGTATGTACATTCCGGTCGGAATTTAATTGTAATGCACCCAAATGGAGGTATTTGAAAATTTACAAGATTGGTTCTCTGATCAAGCGCTCACATCAAGTATCCTTAAGTATTTGGCTTGGGTTGTCTTTATATTCATCTTAATCGCTTGGACACGAAAGTGGATGAAGAAAAATCTTCATGACAACTCCATTAAATACAAAGCACAAAAAGCAATTCAAGTTGTCGGATATCTATTGATCATTTTAATTACCATTTCCTATTTTACCGGTAGTATCAAAGATTTTGGTCTAGCTATGGGGCTTCTCACCGCAGGAATCACCATAACGTTACAAGAATTGATATTGAGCATAGCAGGTTCTTTTTATATATTTTTTGTTAGGGTCTACAAGCCGGGAGACCGCATAGAATTGAATGGCATTAAAGGGGATGTGATAGATATTGACAGTATGTACACCACTATGATGGAAATTGGTAAGTGGGTGTCCAGCGACAATTACAGCGGACGCATTGTTAAATTGAGCAATGCCTTTGTTTTTAAAGGGCCGGTTTATAATTATTCTTTGGATTTTCCATTTGTTTGGGATGAATTTGATCTACCTATAAGATATGGTTCGGATATCGAATTGGCAAAGAAAATCGTTATCTCAGTTGCCCAAGAAAATTTATCCGAATATGTCCAAAGCTCCATTGCACAATGGAAAGATGTGGTAAACAAATACTATATCGAAGATGCCCAAGTTGACCCCACACTTGCCATTACCATGACGGATAATTGGGTACAGTTTAATTTGAGGTATATTGTAGACTACAAGAAAAGAAGGGTCACCAAACATCTACTAAACGAAGAAATCGGTAAAAGAATTCAAAAAACAAACGAAAAAGTAAGATTGGCTTCGTCCACATTTGAAATTGTCAACATACCGACTGTACATATCAATGAAACAAAAAAGACAGCTCAATCGGATTAATTAATAGTCATCAAATAAAAGTTAGAACATATTTTTTTAATACTAAGCTCTTAAATACCAACCTCATGAAAAAATTACTCGGCACACTATTGCTTTTTGTTGCCATAAATCCTTTAGGGTTTGGCCAAGTACAAACCAATTTGGAACTGTTGGACATCTTCAATATGGAATATGTTTCCGACCCTCAAATTTCTCCGGATGGCTCTAAAATCATCTACGTTCGGAATTTTAAGGATGTAATGACCGACCGCAATCTATCCAATCTTTGGATTGTAAATTTTGATGGTTCCAATAATCGTCCACTAACTACTGGAAACCAAAACGACTATGCCCCAAAATGGTCGCACGATGGAACAAAAATCGTTTTCAAGTCCAATATGGCCGATGATAAAATGAAGCTGTACCTCATGTGGTTGGATACCAAGGAAACCATGGCATTGACCAATACACCGCAGTCTCCCGGTTCCGTTTCGTGGTCCTATGATGACAAGCACCTGGCCTTTTCGATGTTTGTGCCCGAAGCCAATGAGTCCATCATAAAAATGCCCGGAAAGCCGGAAGGGGCCAAATGGAACGAACCACCCAAGTATATTGACAAAATGAACTACCGTGGCGATGGTGCAGGTTACTACAAGGGTGGCAATTCACAATTATTCACCTTGCCCATCAGCGGAGGTACCCCAAAACAATTGACTTTTTCTGAATTTGACCACGGAAGTCCGATTTGGGCCAAGGACAATAGGCATCTATATTTTAGTGCCAACTTTCACAAAGATGAAGAGCAGGAACCTGCCGATAGTGAAATTTACTCCATCAATGTAAACACTGGGGAAACCACCCCGATTACCGACCGCTACGGTCCTGATGGAAACCCAGTATTGTCTCCCGATGGTTCCAAAATTGCCTATTTGGGCTATGATGACCGCTTGCAAGGGTATCAACTTACCCAATTGTATGTAATGAATTCTGATGGAACAGATTCTAAATTAATTTCTGGTGATTTTGACCGTGATGTGGAAGATATGGCTTGGAACAGCAAGGGCAATGGATTGTTTATTAGCTACACGGACCAAGGAATGGGTAAATTGGGTTCAATCAGCCTATCGGGAAAAGTGGATGAAATTACTGATGGTTTGGGAGGTCTATCTTTGGGAAGACCTTACAATGCAGCCAGTTTTTCCGCCTCTGACAACAACAAATTCGCATACACGATGGGCGATACCAGTCACCCTTCGGATTTGGGTGCAGCAGATACAAAAAGTTCAAAACGTTTGACTGGAGTAAACGATGACCTGTTCTCCTTCAAAAAATTGGGCAAGGTCGAAGAAATGTGGTGGGAATCCTCCTATGACCAACGAAAAATTCAAGGCTGGGTGGTTACGCCCCCTGATTTTGACCCATCCAAAAAATACCCAATGATTCTTGAGATACACGGGGGTCCTTTTACCAGTTACGGCGAAGTATATTCTGCCGAGATTCAAGCCTACGCTGCCGAAGGCTATGTGGTGCTCTACACCAATCCTCGCGGAAGTACCAGCTATGGTAAAGAATTTGGAAACCTGATACACCACGATTATCCCAACCACGATTACGAGGATTTGATGTCCGGCGTAGATGCGCTTTTGAAAAAAGGCTATGTGGATGAGGACAATTTATTTGTAACAGGTGGCTCCGGTGGTGGTGTCCTTACCGCGTGGATCGTGGGAAAAACCGACCGTTTCAAGGCTGCTGTAGTGGCCAAGCCCGTTATCAACTGGACCAGTTTTGTGCTCTATGCCGATGGTGTGCAGTTCTTTTCCAAATATTGGTTCGGGAAAAAGCCTTGGGAGGATCCAGAAAATTATATGCGACGTTCCCCACTCACCTACGTGGGCAATGTAACAACGCCTACCATGCTTTTAACAGGTGAAGAAGATTACCGTACCCCGATTGCCGAATCAGAACAGTTCTATGCGGCATTGAAATTGGAGAACGTGGAAACTGCTATGGTACGTATTCCCGGTGCTTCACACGGAATCGCGAACAAACCCAGCAACTTGATTGCCAAAATTGCAAGCGTATTGGCTTGGTTTGACAAATACAAAGGAGACGAGTAAACCCAACAACAATGAAAAACGCAATAGTGCTTTTTTTCGTTTTGACCTTGATATCCTGCGGAGAAAAACAGGACAAGGTGGTCGTGAAGCCTGTACAGACCAATGAAATTAATGTGGAAGCCGAATTGGCAAAAATTGAACAGATGCGAAAATCGTTTCAGCAGACGGTAAAAGAACAACGCTATGGAGATTTGGGGAAATTTGTAACCAAAGACTTGATTTCGATTGGTCCCGGCAGCGAGGATTGGATCGCCTATCGAAAACTGAGGGAACAGCACGGAAACAAATTCCGTTACGATAGCATAAAAATGAACCCTAAGGAAACCGTGATACTATCCGATACCATGGCCTATGATTTTGGGGTAAGTTCGGTTTACTATACCGATGAAAACGGGATAGTACACGAAATGGAGGATACTTTTTTGGTGATTATGAAGAAGACCGCGAACGGCGAGTGGAAGTTGTATAGGGAAATTGCATCGTCCTTGGTCGTTGAATAAAAATGAAATGCCCTTTGCGCATTTTGAACATAAAACTTAGTTGTAGATGTCAGTTCGAGTGATTTTGTGAAAAGAAAAATCGTATCGAGAACCTTTTTTGGATAAAAATGTACAACGGTTAGATATAGTTCCCCAACAAAATTCATTGTTTGTAAATAACCCAATAACTATATCCTTATGAAAAATCAATCTGTACCAACCCTTTCAGTTTTACTGATTATTCTTTTTGTTGCAAGTTGCGATCAGCCCACTTCTGAACCAAAATCAGGAGAAGAATACTCTGCCCAAATTCGAAAAATCATTAAAGAAAAAAACGAAAATATTGAAGCGTTTTATGCCTCGGGGATGATTGACTCCGCCGCCGTACATTTTGCCGATGACTGTATCCAATTTATGCCCAACCAACCAGCCATCGTTGGAGTGGAAAATTATAAGGCCGCGTGGAAACAAAATATTCAATTTGGTGATTGGAAGTTTGACCTTAACACACAAGAAGTGAAGGCAAGCGGTGACTTGGCCACAGAATATGGGAAATATACCCTTACGTTTTCCCCAAATGAAACCTCACCGATTCCAGCAATGGAAGATAAAGGGAACTATATGGTGCTCTGGGAAAAATTGGATGGTGATTGGAAAGTTCTCTAGGATGTACCCGTTACCGAATTACCGTTGCCTAGTCAGCCTATGGACACAACGATGGTGGAATAAATTCATCCTCACCTAGAAATCAGAAGCCCGGTTTACAATTGTAAACCGGGCTTCATTTTGGGTAAATCAATAGCCAAGACAGTAGGTAAAACTATTGATTTGGGACAGCTAATTCCAGCCACCGCCCAAGGCGCGGTACATATTTACCTGGGCCAATAACTGATCCTTTTTGGTTTCTACCAATTCCATACGGGATTCCAAGGCCTCACGTTGCGCCAAAAGCACTTCAATATATTCTACCCTAGCGGATTGGAACAATCGTGTAGAGAGGTCTATGGATTCCGTTAGGGCCTGTACTTGACCATCCTTTAATTCATAGCTCTTTTTTAAGTTATCAATGTTGGACAACTGGTTGGCCACCTCTATATAGGCATTCAAAATAGACTTCTCATATTCGTACACCGCCTGCAACTGTCGGGCCGTAGCATTCTTGTACTGAGCTTTGATTGCATTTCTGTTAATCAAAGGCGCTACCATATCCCCAATCGCCGAATACAATACGGATTCTGGTGTTGTGGTGAGGTATTTTGTATCAAAAGCCTCCAGACCTAATCCCGCTTTAATTGTAAACTGTGGGTAAAAATTGGCCCTCGCCGCTTTGGTATCCAATTTGGCTGCTGCCAATTCAAACTCGGCACTTCGCACATCGGGCCGATTCTCCAATAATTGCGAAGGTATTCCAGCGTTAATGGTATCAATGGACATATCAATAAAATTATCGGACTCCCTTTGTATATGCTGTGGGGATCGACCAATCAAAAAATTCAATCGATTCTCCGCTTCCACGATTTCCTGCTGAATTTCATATTTATGGCTTTGGTTTTTCAAAACTTCCGCCTGAAAACGCTTAACGGCCAATTCCGTGGCACGGGCAGCCTGCTTTTGCAGTTTCACCATGCGCAACGCATTCTGCTGAATCTCCAAGTTTTGGTCTATGATGGCCATTTGATTGTCCAAGGCCATTAATTCGTAGTACGAATCGGCAATCTCCGCCACCAAATTGGTCACCATAAAATTTTTCCCCTCCACACTGGAAAGGTATTCGTAGACCGCTGCTTTTTTCTCATTACGGAGCTTCTTCCATACATCCAGCTCCCAAGTGGCGAAGGCTCCGACCATATAATTGGTCAGGGGTTCGGGGAACTCTTCATCTTCCTTCACCTCGAGGTTTTTTTCCAGAGCTCCAATACGGGTATATTCACCAACTTTTTCCACTTCGGCACCTGCCTGAAGGTTTACAAAAGGTAAGTACTCCCCTTTCTTGGCCTGAATCCTGTTTTGGGCCATATCCACTTGCTGCAACATAATGTTCAACTCTTGGTTTTTTACCAAAGCAGAATCAACCAGCGCAATAAGATTGGGGTCCTTGAAAAATCTTCTCCATTCCACCAATCCTGTATTTACGGTATCGGTGGATTGATTCTGATAATTCTCGGGGACCGCTACATTCTCGTCCCTAACCTCACGAGTGGGCACACAAGAATAAAGGGCCATCATTGCTATCATTACAACTAAAAGTGATTTTCTATGCTTCATTTTGGTCACCGTTTTTCTTATTCTTTCCATTTCTTGTGGTCATTTTTTTCAAAAGTTTATTCACTTCTTTTAAACGAGTTCGCAATTTGCTCTCGTTGTCATTATTCTTGAAGAACTCTTCAGAAATCGGTTCATCATGCTCATCTTTAATAAGACTCTTACCATCTGCCATTTTAGCAAATACATAGTAAAGACCTGGAATCAACAAGACCCCGAAAATGGTACCAATAAGCATACCTCCCAAGGCTGAACCACCAATGGTTCGATTACCTATGGCTCCTGCACCTGTGGCCACTACCAAGGGAATTAAACCAGCAATAAAGGCAAAAGATGTCATCAAAATTGGCCTAAAACGTTGCTTGGAACCTTCAATAGCAGCTTCGAGTATCGTAGCACCCTGTCGGTGTTTCTGGACGGCAAATTCCACAATCAATACTGCATTCTTACCTAAGAGCCCTACCAACATGATCATACCAATTTGGGCATACACATCGTTGGACAATCCCATTAACTTCAAGAGGAAGAATGAACCAAATACCCCGACCGGAAGTGATAGAATCACGGCTAATGGAAGCAAGAAACTTTCATATTGAGCAGCCAATACCAAATACACGAATATGAGCACTACGATGAAAATATATATGGACTCGTTTCCACGTTGCGCTTCATCGTAAGAGAGACCTTCCCATGCAATATCATACCCCCTTGGTAATTTTTGTTCTGCCACCTCTTTTATAGCGTCAATGGCATCTCCACTGGTATATCCTTTGGCAGGCAATCCGCGAATAGCAGCAGAGTTGTACAAATTGTAGCGGGTTACCTCATTTGGCCCGAGGCGTTTCTCCATGGTCATAAAAGATGAGTAGGGTACCATCTCCCCTTCTTCATTTTTTACAAAGAGTTTTTCTAAATCGGAGGGCATGCCACGATATTCCGGAGCCGCTTGGGTATACACTTTAAAGAATCGGCCAAAACGGATAAACCCTTGTTCGTAGGTACTACCGATAAGAATGTTCAAGTTTTCCATGGCTTTTCCTATGGAAACACCTTTCTGCATGGCCGCTTTATTATTGATCTTCAACTCATACTGTGGATAATTGGCGGCATAAAAGGTAAATAAGCCTGCCAATTCCTTACGTTCGCGCAAGGCATCCATAAAATCATTGTTGATTCTTTCAAACTCATGATAATCTGTACCGTTGGTCTTGTCCAACAAACGCATGGCGAAACCACCTGACGAACCGAAACCTGGAACCGCTGGTGGCTCAAAGTATTCGATTACAGCTCCAAGGTCTTTGGTCTCTTCTTCCAGCTCCTCCATGATCTCATGAACGGAATGTTCCCGTTCTGACCATGGTTTTAAGTTAATAAGACAAGTTCCCGCATTGGAGCCTCGGCCTTCCGTCATAATCTCATAACCTGCCAAGGAGGAAACGGATTCAACACCTTCGGTCTCCTCACAAATGGCTTGGAGTTTTCTGGCTACCTCATTGGTTCTCTCCAAAGTAGCACCCGGAGGGGTCTGGATGATGGCATATATCATCCCTTGGTCTTCATTGGGGATAAATCCGGCTGGTAATACTTGGTTGGTAAAGAAAATACCGGCACAGAAAGCCAGTAATACACCAAAAGTGACCACTCTTCGGTTTACAATCTTGTTCAACACCCCAACATAGCGTCCCGTAAGTTTCTCAAACCTGCCATTAAACCAATCTATAAATCGGTTTACGGGTGATTTCCGTTTTGTTTTACCATGGGTGTTTTTCAACATCATGGCACATAGAACCGGCGTTAAGGTAAGGGCCACTATGGCGGATATTACAATAGAGCCTGCCATGGTGATGGAAAACTGTCTATAGAAAACCCCCACGGGTCCTGTCATAAAAGAAATAGGGATAAAAACAGAGGTCATTACCAAGGTAATGGCAACAATAGCTCCACCAATTTCACCCAGTACTTCGTAAGATGCTTTATAGGGTGTAAGATTTTCTTCTTCCATTTTTACATGGACGGCCTCCACTACTACAATGGCGTTGTCTACCACAATACCGATAGCCAATACGAGGGCAAAAAGTGTAATCAAGTTAATGGACAGCCCAAAAAGTTGCATTACAAAGAATGCTCCTATCAGCGATACGGGCACGGCAATGATCGGAATTAAAGTAGAACGCCAATCACCCAAGAACAGGAATACCACAATGGCCACTAAAATAAAGGCATCACGGAGGGTGTGCAGTACTTGATCTATGGATGCGTCCAAGAAGTTGGATACGTCATAACTGATCTTATAATCGATGCCTGGTGGCATTTCAGTTTCCAGCTCCGCTAGTTTTTCTTTTACCGATTTAATGACATCGCTACCGTTACTTCCGAAAGTCTGTTTTAATACTATGGATGCCGATGGTTTTCCGTCCAAGTTGGAATAGATATCAAAGAACTCACTTCCGAGTTCCACATCGGCGACGTCGCCTAATTTTAAAATCTCTCCTTCTTCGTTGGCTTTAACAATGATATCCTTGTATTGTTGAGGTTCATTGTACCTGTTTTGATAAACCAAAACATATTCCAACGATTGTGCTTTTTTACCGGAACTTCTACCCAAACGTCCAGGCCTGGCCAGAATACTTTGTTCTTCCATGGCCTTCAGTACTTCTTCTGCAGAAATATTATAGGCTCGCATACGATCTGGTTTCAGCCAGACCCGCATGGCGAACTTACGGCTACCTAGAATTTTAGCACTCGCTATACCATTTATCCGCTGGATTTCAGGAATCATTTTAGTGTATGCGTAGTTGTACAGGAATTTTTCATCATTGTCCTTGGCATCACTGTACAGGTTCACATACATTAACATACTGGGCTGCACCGGGGTTATGATTACCCCTTCGCGCTGTACCAGTTCAGGCAATAACGGCATTACTTGGTCTACACGTGTTTTTACCCGCACCACGGCTTGGTTGGGGTCGGTGCCTGGTTCAAAGATTACCCTCAAAGTTCCTTCCCCAGCACTAGTTGCATCAGAAGCGATATACCGCATCCCTTGCACCCCGTTAATGGAAGTTTCCAAAGGAATTAGGGTAGAATTTACCAATACATCGGCACTTGAACCTGGGTAAGCAATAAAAATATTGACCGTGGTCGGTGCGATTTGCGGGAACTGCGAAATAGGCAGTTGTTTTATGGCCAACAATCCCGTAAACACTATTATGACCGAAATCACAATGGCCAATACAGGTCTGTGTATAAATTTTTTAAACATTTTTAAAGATTATAGGATTGTTACTCAGAATACAACTCTAGGTGAGACAGTACGGATTCGGGTTTTTCGAATTCGTACTGAATCTTTTCTCCGCTCCGTACCATTCGGATACCTTCCAGCAGTACTTTATCGTTCAGTGAAAGTCCTTTTTCCACCACAAAGAGGTGTGGCAGCTCAGCTCCTACAACTATTTCCCGTTGTTGTACGGTATCGTTTTGATCAATTACAAAAACAAACTTTTTGTCCAACACTTCAAAAGTGGCCTTTTGCGGAATAAGCATCGCTTTATCCAACGGCACCTTCATTAAAATGCTTCCTGTTTCGCCATGTCTCAAAATACCATCAGGGTTGGGAAAGGTTGCCCTAAAGGCAATGTTCCCCGTTTCGTGGTTAAACTCTCCCTCGATGGTCTCCACTATACCTGGCTGATTGAACCTTTTGTTATTGGCCATTAAAAGCTCTACTGCTTGTTTTTCATTTCTTTTCGCACTTGTAATGTAATCGAGATACTCTGCTTCGGGCACATTAAAATACACCCACATTTTAGAGTTGTCGGAGAGTTTGGTCAGTAGTTCTCCTTCATCCAAAAGACTTCCTTCCCTAACTTCGAGATGATCCATTATGCCATCGAAAGGGGCTCGGATGTCTGTAAAGCCCAAATGGGTTTCCGCCAGACTAACCTCTGCTTTGGCCCTATCCAATTCTGCTTTGGCCATGGCCAGCTCATTGGCTGAAACAACGTTGCCGTCTGCCAGTAATTTGGTGTTTTTATATTCAATTTCGGCCACTTCGGCCTCGGCCTTTGCCTTTTGCAGGTCGGCTTGGTAAACATTGGGCATAATATGGAACATTCGCTGTCCTTTTTTTACATGCTGCCCTTCATCCACATAAATATGTTGTAGGTAGCCTTTTTCCAAAGCCCTAAGCTCTATATGCCTAGTAGAATGTATTTGACATACGTAGTCTTTTGTGATTGATGTGTCCATTTGGATAGGACTGGACACGAGAAATTTGGTTTCTTCCTTATTTTCGTGTTTTTTGGATTCGCAACTTGTATAGCAGAATGCCACAAACAAGCCGATGAAGATGGAAAATCTCCTCATAGTTTTATTATTTAAAAAATGTTTAGAAATAGGTCAAGGGAAGTCAGCATCCACATAAAGAGACCTGCCCTTGGTTATTGATTGTTACCCAAAGGGTTGCGGATTGTTGCAAAGCGCAGTGGCGTCTTCGCTAAAAAATAAATCCTAAATTCGGAATACCTGAAACCTAACGTGCTTCCTTATGGACGAGGCAGACTTGGCCACGGAAAGTTCTTTGTTCGTGTTAGATTCCAAAAACAATTGCTCCCAGGAGGCTGCAAATAAATTGGCAGTCAAGCAACTGCCTTGCTCCAAAGATAAACTATGTGATGTTGCTTCTTCCTCTCGCTCTTCTTGTTCTTCAAGGTCGATTTCTGTACAATGCCTTTTCTCAATTCCTAATTGCAGCGCATTGAATGTAGTGGAGGAATGTTGGTTTTCTACATTTTGAAAATAACAGGCATCATCCGCAACCGAAGTTTGTTGCGAATCTGCATATAATTTGATAAATCCTCCCAGCAATATGATACAGAGGGGAATCCAATATTTTGCAAATGCCTTTTTCATTTGGAGCACAAAGCTAAATCACCTAAACTTCTCCGACAAATAGTACCTGTTAATTATGGTTAAAATCGATTTACGGGCTATTTTTATTGATGAAAAATTCGTAGAGCCCATTTAAAAATCCATTTATCATAAACTTGAATTTTCAGGCAATGACGAATTTGGGTCAAAAATCAATTTTCAAGAGAAAGTTTAAGGATGTGTGCATACCAATTATTAATATTTTATCTTAGATGTTATAGAAATACAATCGTTTCTTTATGAAAAATCGTATTCCTGCCATCATTTTTCTGCTGCTTTTGTCCACTACATCTTGTATCAATTCCAAAAGCAAAAAAGATGATTCCACTTTAGGAGCGAACTCTTACCATACCATTTCTATTGATGGGAAATACCGATTGGACCTTCCTAAATTTATGACGGGGACCACGGGTCTGAACGAGGAAGCCTCCCTACAATACCAAAGTTTGCTCAAGGAAGCTTATTTACTTGTGATTGATGAACCCAAAGCCGATTTTGAAGAGGTTTATCGGGTCTTGGAACAATATGATGATGAACTCTCTGTGCTGCAAAATTACCGAGATGCCAGACTGCAAATACTTTCCAGGACTACTAAAATCAACAACAAATCAGAACCACAATCCCTAAGAATCAATGGGCTAGATGCAGAAACAGTGGAACTGGACGCAATTGTTAATGGTATGGGTAATGAAATCTCTTATTTTTTGACCTTTGTTGAAGGTGAGGATAACGTTTATATGATCATGGCATGGACCTTAAAGGATAAAAAGATAGAGCATAAAAAAACCTTTAAAACGATTGCCGAATCTTTTGAACTTGTTCCTTGAAACCTAAGTTGACACCTATGCATTTCATCTGATTTATTGTGCTTTCTATCTGAGGCGATATCGTTCTGATTGCTATTTTTCTAAATTTGCCGAAAGCAAATAAATTCTTTTTAGCCCCATGAAAAAAAATCTTCCCCTAAAACTTACTTCCATTTTATTTCTTTTTTTATCCATTATAGCCTGTAGCACGGAAGACGGAACAAATGGATTGGATGGGATGGACGGTATTGATGGGTTGAATGGCACAGATGGTGAGGATGGTCTCAATAGCTTAGTAAGCACGGTCCCTGAAGAACCTGGGAGCAATTGCACCAATGGTGGGTTTAGATTGGATTTTGGACTTGATTCCGACAACAACGGTACCCTGGATCCAGACGAAGTGACTTCTTCTGAATTTGTTTGCAACCCTGACCCTTCCAATGGATTGACAAGCTTAATCAGTACGGTTATTGAACAACCTGGCGACAACTGTACCAACGGTGGATATAGGTTGGATGTGGGACTTGACATCAATAACAATGGGGCCTTGGACGTTGAAGAAGTATCCACCTCGGAATACCTTTGCAATGGGGATTCCAGTGATTTTTTATACCAAAGCTATGCTTCCTTGATTAGTCAAACTGGCACTAATGACCCTACCGAGCAAGTCTTAGAAAACAGTTTAAATCTAAACATCAGTTGGGCAAGACAATCACAAGGAATTTACCTTGGAACACTAGATACCACTATTGATATTAGCAAGACAGTCATCTTCTTCAGTACACCAACCACTCATACCGGTGTTAGAGGTACTTTGGAAAGTAGCAACCAAATCAGATTGGAACTTCAAAACGGAGTCAATGTTTTTGCGGACAATTTTGAAAACCTATCTTTTGAACTAAGGGAATATGAATAATGGACAGATTACATAATTAGAAGACATCCTTTTCGAAATAACTCAGTAAAATTCATGAAAAAGTTTACCCCACTTTATACCCTGTTGGCCTTAACACTCTGCTCACTTTCTTATGGGCAAAATTCATTTCCAGCATCTGGATCGGTAGGCATAGGCACACTTACTCCTGATTCCAATTATGCTTTGGATGTAAACGGTGCATTAAATGCCACAGAAATTAATGTAACCAATTTATTGGTAGGAGGCAATCCGCTGCAAAGCTCTCCATGGAACTTGAATGGAAACAATATTTTTTATTCCAGCGGTAATATAGGCATTGGAACCAATACACCCAATTACGCATTGGATGTGTCGGGAACATTGAATGCATCTTCCATTCTACTTAACGGTACTCCTTTGAACAATACTACTTCCCCTTGGTCTGTAACAGGAAATGATATTTCTTTTACCACGGGAAATGTGGATGTCGCCACTTTAAATGCTACAGAAATCCTTTTGAACGGTACCCCTCTTGAAAACAATGAGTCGCCATGGACAACAACAGGAAATGACATTTCCTTTACCACTGGTGATGTCGATGTGGCAACCTTAAATGCCACGGAAATTCTCCTTAATGGCACCGCGGTTGTTTCATCTCCATGGACAATTTCAGGAAATAATCTCTCTTACGCAACTGGAACTATTGATGTAGGAACTCTGGATGCAACAAATCTTCAGATAGACGGAGCAGATGTTGTTTCATCCCCTTGGACCGCATCCGGAAATGATATCTCTTTTACCACTGGAGATGTAGATGTCGCCACTTTAAATGCAACAGAAATCCTATTAAATGGCACTCCACTTGAAAACAATGAGTCGCCATGGACCACAGCAGGAAATGATCTTTTATATACTACTGGTAATATTGGTATCGGAACCCCTACTCCTGGCTATGCTTTGGACGTAGCAGGTACTGTTAATGCAACAAATTTCTTGATAAACGGGACTCCTTTATCCACCGGGTCTTCTCCTTGGAGTCTAAACGGAAACGACACATTCTATAGTGCAGGTAATGTAGGTATTGGAACCAACACCCCTGGATATTCCCTCGATGTTTCTGGTACTATTAATGCAACCAATATATTAATAAATGATGCCCCTTTACCCGATTCTCCTTGGGAACTTTCGGGCAATGATGTTTCCTATACTTCTGGAAACGTTGGAATCGGAACAACCAACACACAAGGTTTTATGTTTGCCGTAGCCGGCAATATGGTCGCCGAAGCTGTTAAAGTTGAATTAGAAGGCAACTGGCCGGATTTTGTCTTCGAAAAAGAATATAACCTTCAAAGCTTGAAAGAAATTGAAGATTATATTAAGGAAAATGGACACCTTCCAAATGTACCAAGTGCTGAAGAAATAAAAAATAACGGTATAGACCTTGGTCAGATGGATGCCACATTATTACAGAAAATAGAAGAGCTAACACTCCACTCCATACAGCAACAAAAGGAAATTGATAGCCTAAAAGGAATAAACAAAAAACTTTTTGAACAAAACAAAATAATTCTATCGTTGCAAGAAAGATTGCTCAAATTAGAATCAAAAAGCAACTAGTATTAAGTAAAAAAGCCGCAAAGAGCGGCTTTTTTTATTTAAATTTACTTTACTTACTTAAGTACATTTTTCGTCTTGCGTACAAGTTGTAGAACTCATCGTCCTTTAAACTATCTATGAAGAGGATACTCTCCCCAGTACTCTTCATTTCAGGCCCCAAGTTTTTATTCACATTAGGGAACTTGTTGAACGAGAACACTGGTTGCTTAATTGCATAACCATCCAAATGTGGCTTAAAGTCAAAATCCTTGACCTTTTTATCGCCCAACATTACTTTGGTGGCATAGTTGACATAAGGTTCGCCATAAGCCTTGGCAATAAAGGGAACCGTACGAGAGGCCCTTGGGTTGGCCTCGATGATGTAAACAATATCATCCTTAACCGCAAATTGAATGTTAATCAAACCTACGGTATTGAGTGCCAAAGCAATCTTTTTGGTGTGGTCCTTTATCTGCTGCAACACAAACTCTCCCAAATTAAAGGGCGGCAATGTTGCGTTGGAGTCACCTGAGTGGATTCCACAAGGCTCAATATGCTCCATGATGCCGATAATATAAACGTCCTCACCATCGCAAATGGCATCGGCCTCTGCTTCAATAGCCCCATCCAAGTAGTGATCTAGTAATAGTTTGTTGTTCGGTATTTTACGCAACAAATCCACCACGTGGGCTTCCAGTTCTTCTTTGTTGATCACAATTTTCATCCCCTGTCCACCCAACACATAAGATGGTCTCACCAACAATGGGAATTTTAAATCCTCTGCCAAATCCAGAGCTTCATCTGCGGTTTCAGCCACTCCGAATCTTGGGTAAGGAATGTCGTTATCTTTCAATAATGTGGAGAAACTTCCTCTATCCTCGGCCAAGTCCAAGGACTTAAAGCTTGTCCCAATAATATTGATGCCATATTTGTCCAGCTTTTCGGCAAGCTTCAATGCAGTTTGCCCTCCCAATTGTACAATGACACCTTCTGGTTTTTCGTGAAGAATGATATCGTAAATATGTTCCCAGAATACGGGCTCAAAATATAATTTGTCCGCCGTATCAAAATCTGTGGAAACGGTTTCTGGGTTACAGTTGATCATAATGGTTTCATAACCACATTCCGCTGCGGCCAAAACACCGTGCACACAACAATAATCGAACTCGATTCCTTGACCAATTCGGTTAGGTCCAGAACCTAGCACCACTACTTTTTTCTTATCGGTAACCACACTATCGTTGGCTACGTAGCGCTCACCGTCAGCGGTTTCTATTTCTTCTTCAAACGTGGAATAGTAATATGGAGTCACTGCTTTAAACTCAGCAGCACAGGTATCCACCAACTTATAGACGCGGTTGATGCTCAAATCCATACGCTTGCTGTGCACCTCGCTTTCCCAACAATCCAACATATGGGCAATTTGTCTGTCGGCGAAACCTTTTTGCTTCGCTTCCAGCAACAATGCCTTTGGCAAGCTTTCTATGGTGTATTTTGATATTTCCATTTCCAAGAAGTGCAATTCCTCGTATTGTTTCAGGAACCACATATCTATCTTGGTGATTTCGTGGATACGTTTTAATGGAATTCCCAGTTGAATGGCATCGTAGATTACAAATACCCTGTCCCAACTCGGCACTCTTAATTTATCAATGATGGTTTCGTAATCCTTGTACCCCTTGCCATCGGCACCCAATCCATTTCGTTTGATTTCGAGGGACTGTGTGGCCTTGTGCAGAGCTTCTTGGAACGATCGTCCAATACCCATTACCTCCCCAACGGACTTCATCTGAAGGCCAAGGGTTCTATCGGAACCTTCGAACTTGTCAAAGTTCCAACGTGGTATTTTTACGATTACATAATCCAAAGTTGGCTCAAACAGGGCTGAAGTAGATTGGGTAATCTGGTTGTCCAACTCATCCAAAGTGTAGCCAATGGCCAATTTCGCAGCGATTTTTGCAATCGGATATCCCGTTGCTTTGGATGCCAAAGCGGACGACCTAGATACCCTTGGGTTGATTTCGATTGCGATAATATCTTCTTTCTCATCTGGGCTTACGGCAAACTGCACGTTACATCCACCGGCGAAGTCCCCTATACTGCGCATCATATGGATGGCCATATCCCGCATCCGCTGGAAGGTTCTGTCGGACAAGGTCATCGCAGGTGCCACGGTAATGGAGTCCCCTGTATGGATACCCATGGGATCCATATTCTCTATGGTACAGATGATGACCACGTTGTCATTTTTGTCACGTAGCAGCTCCAGTTCGTATTCTTTCCAGCCCATTAAGGCCTTATCGATCATTACCTCGTGAATTGGGGACACCTCCAGGCCATAGCTCAACATATCGTCGAACTCTGCTGGATCGTGTACGATGGCCGCTCCCGCCCCACCAAGCGTAAAGGAGGCTCGAATCACCAACGGAAACCCGAATTCCTGGGCAATTTCCTTTCCTTTTAGGAAGGATGTTGCAGAGGCCTGTGGAGGCATTCCTATACCAATTTTGAGCATCAACTCCCTAAACTTTTCACGGTCTTCGGTAATGTTGATGGCGTCGATATCCACCCCTATGATTTTTACTCCAAAATCTTCCCAAATACCTTTGTCATCGGCCTCGATACAAAGGTTCAATGCGGTTTGTCCGCCCATAGTTGGCAATACGGCATCGATGTTCGGGTGTTTTTTAAGTATTTCTACGATTGACTTCGTCGTCAATGGTTTTAGATAAACGTGGTCCGCCATGGTGGGGTCCGTCATAATGGTGGCGGGATTGCTGTTTATCAAAATGGTTTCGATACCATCTTCCCGTAGGGAACGAAGCGCTTGGGAACCAGAATAATCGAACTCACATGCCTGACCGATAATGATCGGGCCAGAACCAATAATCAAAATGGAATTTAAATCTTTTCTTTTGGGCATTTTCTTTAGGGGTTTCTCGTTATCTGCTTATATGTCAAAAAAAAGGTGTTACTGGAAAAGTAACACCTTTAATTTAAATAATAAATACTATCATTATTTTTTATGTCTTGGCTCAGAGGAAACAGTTAATCTCTTTCTTCCCTTGGCTCTTCTTCTCGCAAGAACTTTTCTACCATTGGCAGTCGCCATGCGCTCCCTAAAACCATGCTTGTTTCTTCTCTTCCTTTTGGATGGTTGATACGTTCTTTTCATTTCCGAACTGTTTTATGGATTTTGATGTCGGGAAATTTGTTTTCCCTAAAAAATTCTGGGCGCAAATATACGAAGACTTTTTACTTTGGCAAGCCCAAACTTAAAATATTTAATTAAGTTTTTAGTACTTTTGCGAGCGCTTAACAACAGGTAAAAATCACTAGACCGTATGTTCAATAAAAATATCAAGCTCGTTATTGCCGTTCTTATCATTGCCTATGCCGTTTACCAGTTTGTGGAAGGCAACATTGGCAACGGAATTGCGTTGATTTTGCTATCCTTCGTATTCATTTTTCTATACTTTAGAAATGAATTTATCCTATTGGCCTTTCTTAAAATGAGAAAGCAGGATATGGATGGCGTGCAACGCTGGCTTGATAAAATAAAGAACCCAGAGTCCGCTTTGATCAAAAAACAAGTGGGATACTACAACTACTTGCACGGAATCATCTACTCCCAAAAAAACCTGACGCAGGCTGAAAAGTACTTTAAAAAGGCCTTGAAATATGGGTTGACCATGGATTATGATGTGGCCATGGCCAAATTGAGCCTGGCGGGCATTGCCATGCAAAAGCGCAGAAAGCGAGAAGCCACCCAATTGTTAAAAGAGGCCAAAAAGTTGGACAAGAACAATATGCTTACCGACCAAATTAAGATGATGCAGCAGCAGATGAAGAAGATTTAGGTTTTATTCTAAAAAATGAAAACCGTCCACGCTGAACAAAATTGGAAAGGCTTTTTCTCATATTTAGATGGGTATGAAACAGCTGAACAATATATTGAAGTTGAATTTTCAATGAAAATTATATTTAGTGGAGAATCATTTGTTGGAACTTTTTCTAGCTCAGAATCTAAACATGTGTTTGACGAACCTCCCAAAGTAAAAGGGTTTGTTGAAGATGGTAAGATTAGTTTTATCTTGAAATATCCTTTCTCTTATTTTAAAGATGAAAATGGAAAGTTTCATACTGACAAGACAACCACACACCCCGAAGTACATTATCTAGGTTTTTTCAATGAAGATAAATCGATGGTCGAAGGAAATTGGGAAATGGTCAAGTTTCTTGACCAATCTTTAAATGATTATACGGAAGAAATATTCAATGGTACTGTTGAGATGAGAAGGAGTTAATGAAAGTTCCTCATAATAAACGGTCTTCTTACAATAAATAAACTTCCCCTAATAATGTTTTAGTTATTCTAATTAGAATTTCGCTCAAATCTACTTTATTTATTTATGTACTACCCTCTCAACCTCAACGGCGTCAACATCCGCCCCCTGTTCGGTGATTTCCTAAAAGGAGAGCCTTATATCTTTGATTTTTCATCCAACAACCCCAAAACACTGGAATACAACCTTACTGATTTCAAACAGTTCAATGCCATGATTTTTGATGAGTTGGAGGCATCTGCCCACCAATGGGGCATTGGCAGATATTTGGAAGAGCGTAAAAGCCTATTAAGGGCTTATCCTAATATTATCGAGGAACAACGGTATTATCATCTTGGTCTGGACATTGTGGTACCGTATGACACCCCAATGTATGCTCCCCTGGATGCCGAGGTCTATAAAACAGGAAAAGAAAATACCCTTGGTAATTACGGGGGCTACATCATCCTAAAACATGACATCAACAGAGTAGTCTTTTATTCCTTGTATGGGCACTTGAAAACGCCACACTTGGTCAATGTTGGAGACGAAATCAAGGCGGGTCAAAGGTTTGCACACATTGGACAAGAAAACGATAGTGGTGGTTGGTTTTGCCATGTGCATTTACAAATCCTTACCCAAGCAGCCATTGATGCTGGATATTCCGATTGGGGATACATTTCGCCAGCATTACTACCAGAGGTGGAAACGTATTTCCCTTCTCCTTACTTTCTCCTCAAATACTAAAGAGAATTAGCGCAAGCACCTAGCTCCCATAATTTCCACACGATAAACACCTCATATTCGTAAACTGGCCGCATCCTTATTAGTTAAATTCATACAAAACTCAAATCCGTCAATTGATATGGGGCATTCGTCAATTGTAGGTGCTTTTTTTCTCTGTTTTCTCATTTCTTCGCCGCTCGTTCCAAATTTCCAAGCGATGACCAAGACCAATCTATTAATAAACAACCAGATGAAATTCATTAAAACTTTCGCTCTTTTCATTATCATTTTATGCTTGACAGGCTGTGCTTCCGGCTATAGAATGATTCAACCAAAAGCAATCAACTACATTTCCAATAATAAAACTGGAGGATTGACTCTTCAATACAAGTATGACTTGTTAGACAAGAAATATGAGAAAAAAGAACAGAAGAAAGAAGTTAAACTGGTCGCCATTAAAATTACCAACAACTCGGACAGGGATGTAATATTTGGCGAAGATGTGACATTAGAGTACGAAAATGGAAATGGTGCTTATGTAATGGAAAATATAAAAACTTATAAAACCTTAAAACAAAGTCTCACGTCATACCTGTGGTACTTACTTTTGACTCCCCTAAACCTTACAGTCTCAAAAACAAATTCATATGGTATTCCAGAAGAAACAAGTTCCACTCCCATTGGGTTAGTGTTGGGGCCTGGGTTAGCCGGTGGAAATATGATAGCCGCCGGCTCGGCCAACAAAAAATTCAAGACTGAACTGTTGGAGTATAACCTGAAAGGCACAGTTATTAAAAAAGGAGAAACCAAATATGGGCTCATTGGGATAAGAAGTGATTCTTTTGATGCATTAAAGCTCAGAATTATCAATTCTACACCCTAAATCAACCTTTTTACAGGCTTATGAAAAGGTCATCCCCACTACTTTCAAACTAAAAACAACAAGTAGCCAAAACCTACTTCCCCATATTCCCCACTCGATAGTACCCTTTATTCGGGATTTCGATGGTATATTTTTTACGGGAAGCATTGTTCAAGTGCGGTTCGCGCAACCAAGGGTTGTGGCGCTTCAAAACTTTGTAGTTGATTTCATAAAGCTCCGCAAAATCGGCCCAATTGGTTACCACAGAATCTACTTCCACTTTAAAAGTTGGCACCTTTTCATACATATCCTCTTCTTCCAACTGGAAACCATACTTGTCACGATTGGAAATAATCTCCTTAATGGCCAAAATACGGAATACGTAACGTCCGGTCTCCTGCCCCAAGAGCAAATCGTAGTAATCATCCACTTGTTGTATGCCCATATATTTTTGTATACCGGCAGGTCCCGCGTTGTAAGCAGCCGCTGTCAAGGTCCAACTTCCAAATCGGTCTTTCCACTTGTTCAGGTAGTCACAAGCTACTTGGGTAGCTTTTTCTATGTGATAGCGTTCATCCACATTATCGTTCACCTCAAGGCCATATTCCCGCCCAGTGCCTTTCATAATTTGCCAAAAACCTGTGGCACCTGCCGGGGAAACCACGTTTTCCAATCCACTTTCGGCGACGGCCAGGTATTTAAAATCATCCGGGATGCCATTCTTTTTAAGAATGGGCTCGATTATCGGAAAATATTTATTGGCCCGCTTCATCAACAAAAGGGCATTGGACTGCCAATAGGTGTTTACCAAAAACTCACGATCTACTCGCTCCATAATTTCAGGATCTTCTTGTGGAACCGGTTCGCCCGCAAAATTTAAATCCTTAGGAATTTCGATGGCGCTAATCTGATAGGTATCTGCGACATTTTTATCCGTAGATTCGGCTTTATACTCCTTTATCAAAGGACTTTCCTCTGTTTCACTTGACTGCACGGCAAAAATCAATGTGCTTCCTACAGCAATCAATCCTATTATGGCAAGTATATTTTTAATGTATTTCATAGCTATTCATTTTAAAGTACCGTAAAGATACTATTATATAGACGAAATTATTCCAAAATAATTGTGGGGAGATGCTCATTGAACCACTTGGCTCGGTGAATTATCATGGTATGGGTGCCATTCTTGACCGTAATGCAATCCTTGATATTGACCATAGGAAAAACAGCATCCCGCTCTCCTTGAATATGAACCACATTTTTTGGTGGAACAAGTTGATTCCAATTTACGATCTGGTCGATGGACCAATCAATATAATATTTATCGCGAACGGATAAATACTTTTCATAGAGATGCAAGCGCTTGGTCACGGTTTCACCAAAAGCATATTTCGCCAACAGTTCCACATTGTTCACCAATCCCGTGGGCAACAATTTGTGCACCTTGGTGTACTTGGCAAAAATCATCCTTTTGGGCAACTCTTGCTTGCTTTTTACCGATGACACAACAATGATTTTCTGTACTGGAATAATTTTGGCCATTTCCTGCACCAACATTCCACCAAAGGAAACACCCAACAAAATAGGATCGGGCTCCTCGATTTTTTTGCACATCTTTTTGGCATAATCAACCAAGCTCATCCCCTTTTCGGGTACAAACCACTCCAAAGTATGGGTCACAAATCGACTTTCCGGAAGGTTGATGTTTTCAAAAATGGAAGCATTGGCTGCCATTCCCGGCATCAGGTACACATGGGTTTTATTATCGGACATTTCGTGCCAAATATCGACAAGGGCTAGGAAATTAACAATATTTTGACTAATTTTGTATCCCTTTTGCAGCCAACCCCGCCTAATGAATACGATTTTTTAATCAGGGGGACACAGAAATACCTTTTTCTAGGTAATTCTAAGAGTCATTTAAAAAAACAAGTACTATATGACAACATTGGAAATCACTGACAATAGTTTCTTGCGTCAATTTGAAACTACTGTCAATGGGCATTTAGCCAAAATTGAGTACTCTTCACAGGAGCGCAAAGTATTTTTGACCAAGCTGGTTATTCCAGAGGAAATTACAAATGAGGGGTTTAAAGAGGATTTTATCAAAGCCGTTTTAAACGAAATTCAGGAAAACAACCTAAGAGTTGTACCTACGAGCCCTCAAATTGCAGGTTTTTTGAGAAAAAACAGGCAATACAAGGAAATGTTACCTGTTGGTATCCGCATCTGACCAATGCCAACTATCAGTACCTAAAAGTTTTAAGAAGCCTCCTCAATCGGGAGGTTTTTTTATGCCATAACTTCGGTGGGCACAAATTCAAATCGCACCAGACCATCATCATCAATATCGGTAAGCTCTACTTGGTGCAAGGTATTCACCAAAGATGGGTCCCAAGGTGCTTTTACCTTTACATAGTTTTCGGTAAATCCGTGAATGTATCCTTTTTTGTTCTCCCCTTCGAACAAAACGGTCCGTATACTTCCCAACTGACTCTCATAAAAAGCCCTACGCTTTTTGGCTGATAGCCCCCGGAGCATCTTGCTGCGCTTACTGCGTACTTTTTTGGGAACCACTCCATCCATTTCGGCCGCCACGGTATTATCCCTTTCGGAATACGTAAAAACGTGTAGGTAAGAAATATCCAATTCGTTCAAGAAATGATACGTCTCCAAAAAATGTTCGTCGGTTTCTCCTGGAAAGCCAACAATTACATCTACCCCAATACAAGCATGTGGCATGGCAGTTTTGATGCGCTTTACCCTATCCACATACAAATTGGACAAATAACGGCGACGCATCTTTTTTAAGATAGCGTCGCTTCCGCTTTGTAATGGTACGTGGAAATGAGGCACAAAGGAATTGCTTTCGGCCACAAAATCGATAGTTTCATTTTTGAGCAAATTGGGCTCAATGGAAGAGATACGAAGACGATCAATATTATCAATGGTATCCAAGGACTTTACCAAATCCAAAAAAGTATGTTCGTGCTTTTTGTTGCCGAACTCCCCTTTTCCGTAGTCACCAATGTTCACGCCCGTTAAAACTATTTCTTTAATATCTTGGGAAGCAATTTCTTTGGCATTGTTCAGCACATTGTCCAAAGTATCGCTACGCGAAATCCCTCGCGCCAAGGGAATGGTACAGTAGGTGCATTTATAATCACAACCATCCTGCACCTTTAAAAAGGCACGGGTACGGTCACCTATGGCATAACTGCCCACATAAAAATCGGCATCTTCTATCTCGCAGGAATGTACCTCTCCCCTATCGTTTTTGGTAAGATCGTTCAGGTAGTCGGTAATCTTGAACTTTTCTGTAGCTCCAAGTACCAAATCAACGCCATCTACCTCGGCCAGTTCTTCGGGTTTGAGCTGCGCATAACAGCCCACCGCTGCCACAAAAGCTTCAGGATTGGCTTTTTGGGCTTGCTTTACAATGGTTTTAAAACGCTTATCGGCATTCTCGGTCACCGAACAGGTATTGATCACATACACATCCGCTTTTTCGGAAAAGTCCACACGCTCAAACTCCTCCTTTTCAAAACCTCGTGCAATCGTAGAGGTTTCGGAGAAATTAAGCTT
>Ga0070726_10001447_pt1 | contig 23916 bp, 18 predicted proteins | sample tdAd471_FD_67275 | JGI IMG/M metagenome (GOLD analysis project Ga0070726, IMG submission 67275) | Marine sediment microbial communities from the Atlantic coast under amendment with organic carbon and nitrate - tdAd47.1 | ecosystem: Environmental > Aquatic > Marine > Coastal > Sediment | place... | reverse complement strand
CGAACTGCGGCAGCGGCGCGGCGATGACCTTCTGCAGCGGCGGCGTGCCGGCGAGCAGGTTCCGGCACAGGTCCGCAAACGCGAGATCGCCCTCGCCGGTGATGACGAAGTCGGCCAGTTCGACAATGCGCTGGCCTTCGAGTTCGTAGCTGACTTCCGGCCCGCCGAGCACGATCTGAATGTCAGGGCGGACACGCTTAAGGTCTTCGACGAGTCGCGTCGCGGGCTCAACATTCCAGATGTAAACACCGAGGCCGACGATCTGCGGATGCTGTTCGAGAATCGCGGCGAGGATGTCGAGCGGGTTCTCGTTAATCGTGAATTCGAGCAGCGACGATCGGTCACGCAACTCGCCGAGATTCGCCTGCAGATAGCGCAGGCCAAAGGCGCTGTGCCAGTAGCGGGCGTTGAGCGTCGTGAGAACGATGTCGGACATGACGGACCGGGAGAGCAGAGCCGAACACAGTCGCAGTTGAAGGAGCCACTGCGACGGAGCTTAATCTCTTCGCGAAAGAGATCACTGCATTCGATCTTCCGTCCGGGATTTCCGACAACCGTTCTGGCTCAGTTTCCGGCAACCGACGTCTGCAACGCATCGGTGTCAACGCGTCGCTGACGATTGGGCGTTGAGGCAAAGCGACGCTCGTCATCGATCCAGTCCTGCCGAGTGTACTCAACCACTGAAGTGTCCGTTTCGCGAAGTTCGAGTCGGTTGAGACGCAGTCCGCGAGCCGTGATCTCGCTGAACAGTTGAAAGCACAGGTTCTCGACGGTTGTGGGAAAGTCGAGCACTTTCAGACGCAGTGTTTCCCCCGTCCGTTCCATGTGGTCGAGCAGCGTTTCGTAAAGGGAATCGTGTCGATGGATCAGCATCCCGTGGTCGTACTCGTCGCGCAGTAGCGGCTCGACGACGGCATCGAAGTCGGCGAACAGCACGGTTAGATGCCCGGTTCGCTGCACCTCGAAAAAGCAGGTCAGCCCGTATCGATGTCCGTGGAGGTTACTGCACTTGTCGGCCAGCTCTTCATTCCGATGAGCGGCATAAAACCGGTACTGCTTCTGAATGATCATGGAATCCTCAATGTGATGGCAGAACGGACAACGCCAGCTTGCGAATGGCGGAACAACGATGCAGCTCAGCGATTGATCAGCGAGAGAACCTCGGCGCGGCTCGCCTGATTCTCACGGAAGACCCCGCGCAGCGAGCTGGTCACGGTCATCGTGCCGGACTTCCGCACGCCACGCAGCGCCATGCAGGAGTGCTCTGATTCGATGACGACAGCCGCGCCCTTTGTCGCCAGCTTCGATTCCAGCATGTCAGCGATTGTCTGCGTCATGCGTTCCTGCACCTGAGGCCGGCGGGCCACCTCTTCAACCACACGAGCGAGCTTGCTGAGCCCAACCACCTTGCCGCTGGGCAGGTAGGCCACATGAGCCACGCCGGTAAACGGCAGCAGGTGATGCTCGCACATGCTCGTAAACGGAATGTCGCGGACGAGAACGATTTCGTCGTAATTTTCAGGGAACGTCGTCTCGAGATGGCGAGCCGGGTCGAGTGACAGACCCTCGAACATTTCCCGGTACATCCGAGCGACTCGTGCCGGCGTCTGCAGCAGGCCGTCGCGATCAGGATCTTCACCAACAGCTTCAAGGATCGTTCGCACAGCCGCTTCGATCAGCGACTGCTTGTCGACTGAGCCTGCCGACTCTCGCGGCCTGGTGTCCGCATCTGTCGCGCGATCGTGGTTGCTGAACGAGGGCAGGAACACGTCGTCACTTGTGGTAGAGTCGGTTTCAGAATGTGAGGCCAGATCAAGACTCATGCTGCGTCCTTTGAGAGAAAGGCGGCCGATGCCACAGGGGGGATGGCGACATCGACCGCGAGAAGAGGAACAAGCGACCGCAGACGACTAACGGAGGTCAGCCATCATGACGCGATAGGCGGCATCCAGACCGCGCCGCATTGTCCAGCTCCGTGTTTCCATGCAATGGGTTTGTGACGCCGAAGAGACGGCCGCGTGAAGGTGCTGCGTGGCGTGCTTCGGCAGAGAGTTGCCACTCTCCAGTAGCTCGGTCGCGGTCTTCATGTAGAGTCGGGCACACGCTGAAACATGGCCGCTGTTGTAGAGATGTGAGCCGTGCTTGACTGCAGCTCGGATTTGATCGACGGCGTCCGCCCGTGAGAGGGCTTTGTCGCTGGGCGGGAGCAGGACGGAATCGATCACATGAATCACGCCGTTGGACGCTTCAATGTCGAGAGCCGTCAGCCGAGCTGAGTTCACCTTGGCGCCCTGCTCGTCCGCACCGATCTTGAGCATGGCACCGGCCAGCGATGGAGCTTCTTTCAACTGCAGTGCCTGGTCGGAGTACACCCGGCCTTTGACGATGTGATACAGCAGGACCTGCTTGAGTTGCTCGATGTTCTGCGGCTTCAGCAGATTCTCGACGGTGCCTTCCGGCAGCCTGGCGAAGGCGTCGTCAGTTGGGGCGAATACCGTCAACGGCTGCTCGCCTGTGAGAGCATCGACGAGACCGGCGGCCTTCGCTGCTGCGACCAGCGTCTTGAAGGTACCGGCTTTCGAAGCGACCGCCGCGAGGTTGTCAGTCTCCGGCAGGATGACCGCGTCGATCACATGGATCACTCCATTTGAGCACTGAATGTCAACGGCGGTGACGGTGGCGTCATCGACCTTGACGGTGCCACTCTCGACGGAGATGTCGACTCGCTGCCCGTTCAGTGTCGTGGCGTGCTTGAGCTTCGTGACGTGCTTCGAATCAACTGCGCCCGCGACAACGTGATAGGTCAGAATTGACTGCAGTGCGGCTTTCGATTCCGGCTTCAACAGGTTTTGAATGGTTCCATGAGGGAGCTTCGCGAAGGCTTCGTCAGTCGGTGCGAAGACTGTGAAAGGACCGTCGCCCTGCAGTGCGCCGACAAGGTCGGCGGCTTTAAGAGCTGCTGCCAGTGTTTTGAACTGACCCGCTGCGACCGCTGTTTCAACGATGTTCTGCGGTTCTGCTCCGCGAGCTGCAGGCGCTAAGACGAAAGTGAGCCCGGCCAGAATCGCTGCGAGAACTGATCGACGAGGAATCAACATGGATTTCTCTCCTGTGGAAATGGTCTTTCGAGAATGAACTGACGGGCTGGCTCCGGAAACCACCTGCGTTGGCGGCGTTTGTAGGAAGCCGTCGCGCGTCGGCGATCCCGAATCTCGATGTTTTCTGAAGCCGGTGATTCTTCGATCAATTCACGATTTCCCGCCTTGGAAACCGGTCGCTTCCGTCTAAGAAAGCGCTGCGAGACCTCATTTTCCAGGGAGCTTTCATGCCGACTTCACTCATTGCTTTTGCCCTGCTTCTCTGTGTGACCATTCCGACAGTTGCGGAAGACCAATGGCTTCAGTGGCGGGGTCCAGCTCGGGACGGACTTGTCAGCGGACAGCCGTGGCCGGCGCAGTTATCCGCCGGAGCCCTGCAGCGGCAGTGGTCTGTTGAACTCGGCCCCGGATATTCCGGACCGCTGATTTCCGGCGACCGAGTCTTCGTCACCGAGACGCGAGATCAGAAAGATGAAGTGGTCCGAGCGCTTGACCGCCAGACGGGCGCAGAGATCTGGTCAGCTTCGTGGCCGGGATCAATGACGGTTCCGTTCTTTGCTGCGTCGAATGGCAGCTGGATCCGTTCGACGCCAACGCTCGACGGAAACGATCTCTTCGTTGCCGGAATGCGCGACGTGCTCGTGTGTCTCAATGCGGAAACCGGCAGGGAACGCTGGCGTGTGGACTTTGTTGAGAAGCTTGAGGCACCGCTTCCGTCGTTCGGCTGCGTCTGCTCGCCGCTCGTTGATGGCGACGCGATTTACCTGCAGGCTGCCGCTGGCTTTGTGAAGCTGGATCGGGCGACCGGCAACGTGATCTGGCGAACGCTCGAAGACGGCGGCGGGATGCACGGGAGCGCCTTTTCGTCTCCGGTGATTGCCGTGCTGAGAGGGCACCGGCAGGCGGTCGTACAGACGCGATCGAAACTGGCCGGCATCGATCTCGACAGCGGCGACGTGCTGTGGTCGACCGACGTCGAAGCCTTCCGCGGAATGAATATTCTGACGCCGACGGTGATCGGGAATCGCGTTTTCACCAGCACGTACGGGGGCGGTTCTTACCTGTTCGACGTGACTGGGTCAGCAGGCGAAGGCTTCAAGGTCACTCAAGTCTGGCGAAACAAAGTGCAGGGCTATATGTCCTCGCCAGTCGTGATCGACGGACATGTCTATCTGCACCTGAGAAATCAACGCTTCGCCTGCATCGATCTGCAGACCGGCAAGGAACGCTGGATTTCGCAACCCTTTGGAAAGTACTGGAGCATGATCGGCCAGAACGATCAAATCCTTGCGCTTGATGAACAGGGCGAGCTGCTGTTGATTGAGGCTTCCCCTGAAGAGTTGAAAGTGCTGGATCGCCATCGGGTCACTGACCAGCCGGCGTGGGCACATCTCGCACTCGCTGGCCAGAACATCGTCATTCGCGATCAGTCGAGCGTGCAGGTTCTGCGAATGACTCGATCCAGCGATCCGAAGTGATCGTCGCGAGCCGCAGCCGTAGGCGAGTTTCTCCGAAACTCGCAGCAAGACAGAGGTCGGGTACAAGCTGCGTGGCGAGCACCGCTGCGGGAGTGATCCCTCGCCCCTGCGTCGCTCCAGGTTTCGGAGAAACCTGGCTACGGCTCGGGCCCCCGCCAACGACACTCTTCGCGTCAAACGCCACCGCATGCTGCAACGAACGTTCCCTGCTGGCCACTCGTCACGACAGCCAGCCGTAGGCGAGTTTCTCCGAAACTCGCAGCGACGCAGCGACCGGGGACGAGCTGTTTGGCAGGCGTTGCCACGGGGACTGTTCCCTGCGTCTGCATCGTTCCTGGGCTCGAAGACACCTCGCGACGGCTTGAGAGACTGCTCACAACCTCGCGGAATTTCGATCAGCCATCAGCGAATGCGTAGAGCGCTTCGAGCTGCTTGAGAAATCCAGTGACGCGCTGCTGATGCGGACGCTCGGTGCCCGGCGGAACCTTGAGCATCTCCTGCAGGTCGCGGGTCACGTACAGGAGCAGTGAGCGGCCTCGTTCGCCAGGCCCGGCATTCTCTTCGAGCCACGGACGGTTCAGTTCGAGTTCCTCGCCGGCCCACTGCGAGAACTCGGTCCATCCCGCCGGGTCCGCCTCGCCGGAATCGAACGCCTGCAACTCGTCGTGAATCGACACCAGACTTTCGTAGATGTATGGCTCGCCGCTGGGCAGCAGCGACGGAGCCAGCAACTCGAACAGTCCGAACGCCAGGACACCAATGACTGCGAAGATCGCCTTCCGACGCAGTGACGACGGCAGGAATGACCAGACCTGACCGGCAGCAGTCTTCGTCGTCTGGAGCACCGGCCAGCGACCGCCGGACGAACGGCGTTTCTTTACTGGTGGCCGAGCGCCCGCTTTCTTTCGACGCAAGACCGGAGCCTCGCGACTCGCAGCCGGATTCTCGTCGGCTGAAGGATCGACCGATTGCAGAGCGTAGGGCGAACTATCCTCTTCCTCGTCATCGTCAAACAGCGACTGGTGGAGTTCGTCGAGCAAGGTCGAATTGAACGCGGGTTCGTCGGGCAGGTCATCCAGCTCGAAAGAATCGGAATCCGTCCGGGAATCGTCTTCGGAGTTCCTGGACTTCGGTGTTCGTGACGGGGCCGCTGCCGGAGTTGGCGGCGACTGTGATTCGGAGAAGCCGCCGGGCCGCGACGCCAGCTGCAGGTCCAGGTGGTCGGGAAGCAGCGGCTCTTCAGAAGGCGGCGCTGCGGTGGGGCGATCGGGCAGAGTCGGACTCGACGCCGCGCTGATCGGCGCTGTCTGGTCGCTCGCCGTCGGCGCGGTCGGTTGTGATTTTCCGCGCTGAAGACCGGGGATCCTTTTACGTTGCGGCCTCGCAGGAGCGGCATTCTCGACGGCGCTGCCGGGCGATTGGTTTCCGCTGGAAACCGCCTGTTGCTCCGGCGTGTCGAGTTCCAGCGGTCCATCGAGCAGCTGGAGTCCCGGCTGCAGATCGAAGTCGCGGTCCTCCGAAGACTCGCCCGGCAAGAGCGACTTATCAGCCACTTCCGGGAACAGGCCGGCCACCTCAGAGGCTCGTTGCCAGTGGCCACCCTCGCCCTTACGGACGAGATCACAGGCGAGCAGCCCGCCGGATTCGGCGAGTTCCGCCAGGTCGTCGCGCGGCATGGGGCCGAGGACGATGCCACCGGCCATCTGCACAAACCAGTCAAACGAAGATTCCGACATGGGCCCCACCGCCGGTTAACCCGCTCTGCCGCGACCGCCACTCGGTCGCGAATCGTCACCCAGAATAAGCTGATTCTTCGCGGAAAGGGATTCCATTGGTGAAATCTGTCCAGACAGGCGGTAGGTTGCCCGCCGCAACCCGCACATTGCGACCGGTGACAGAGGTCTGAAGTGTCGCCAGATTCCCCCACAGCCACCGGTCCCCGACAGCTCGCTGATCGTCATCCAGTAATCTGATCGTTCTCCGACAAGCTGATCGCTTTTCATCGACTTGTGAAGCAATAGAGCATGCTCCATCGACTTGCCGCCCTTGTTGCCGTGTTGCTCACCGCCGCCGGCTGTTCCGACCAGCGAGAGACGTACATCGTGCATGGCATGGTCGTGTACCCGGATGGCCAGCCAGTCACTAATGGGACGGTCGAGTTTGAAGCGATCGATGAAGAGCGGCCCATCACGGCATCCAGCCAGATCGACACCGATGGCACGTTTCAGTTGGGGACGTTTGCACCGAAAGATGGAGCCGTTCCCGGTCGGCAGCGAATCGCGGTCATCACGGATGCCGAGATCGGAACGGAAGCGGAACGGCCCGAGTTCCTCCCACCGCCTCTTGTCGCGTCACGGTTCTCCGAGTTCAAAACGTCGGGACTGGAAACGTTCGTTGAGCCCCGCATGAATAACGTCTTGATCGAGGTCGACCACTACGATCCCGCGAAAGAAAGTGCCGACGGGTTCGATCCAGCAATCGAGCCCGGTTACGAGGCTGCCGCGCCCACGGGCTTCTGAATCGGCTCAGTGGCGAAGGCAGAAAGAACTCCCAGTCGATCGGTAACGCACCAGTCCAGCTGCCGGACTGCCAGTCCCGACGGCGGACGGAAGGCAGAAAAGAATCTGCAGCAGCCGACGTTACTGGCTTCATTTTCGTTCGCCTGAACGTCAGCTCGTGTGGCTGGAAGGCGGTCCCGCAGGACTTCGCATCAGCGCCTAATATTCTCCGACGAACTCGTCATCGTTGCGGACCGTCAGCCGACCGAGGATATCCGTCGAGATGAAGATGCTGACCGGCCTCACGCTGCCATCACCCAGCACGAAGTTGCACAGGTTGTCGTGGTAGCTGCCGAAGTTGTTCCTGAACTGGTCGGTGGGCGAACGGGCAAGCGGATAACCCGGCCCGCCGCAGCGTGAGAAATTGCCGGGATGGTCACCGTTGTAGATCGCGCCGTCTTCCTGAGCGATGCCGAACCGTGACGGTCGGACGTGCTTTTCCCCGACAAGAATCGTGTTACTCGTCCCGTCGACCAGATCGCGAAACGCCGTGCGGCTCCGCCAGGTGACGAGCTTTGCTCCGGGCGGCGCGTAGTTGCCGAACGGCACAGTCGGCGGATCGGTCGTCGCATCGCCCATGATCATCGCGCCCCGCGAATCGATCCAGTTCCAGCCTGCTCCATAACCAGCCGAGCACGCATAGTCCGCGAGCACTCCCGGAATATGGCCGCTCGTTTCCAGCGGAGAAAAGATGTCGTCACCGTGCTCACTAGCCATATTATCGCTGCGCCGCGTCGGGCACATATACATGGGAATGTGAGTCAGCCGCGCTTCATCCGACTGGTAGTAGTACTTCAGAGACGCGTCCCAGCTGAAGAACAACGTGAACTGCTCAAGATGCGGCAGAATGAGAAATGCCCAGCTGGTGTAGTGGTCGTAATTTCGCGACGGCGGCAGTGCTCCCTCCTGTCCGTGAAAGTTGTGAATTGCGACGCCGATCTGCTTGAGGTTGTTGCGGCACTGAGTCCGCCGGGCCGCCTCGCGCGACGACTGCACCGCCGGCATCAGCAGTGCCACGAGAATCGCGATGATTGCCATAACGACCAGCAGCTCGATCAGTGAAAACCCGCCGCGATCACTCCCGGCCACAGCCTGTGTCATTCTCCACATTCGACGTGTGTATGGCCGTCTCCACCCGACAGAGCGTTGTGAAGCCGGAGTCGAGCCTGAAGGCCGGGGCGCGATGCGATCCGGCGACTGTGTCCTTCGAAGCCCGTTCATCGACATTCGCTCGTGGAAGACATGGGATGGCACGTCACAACCCGCTCGACCGCGGCGACGGCGAGCCCATTGTGCCGAAGTTCCATCCCGCCACACAAGCATTCAGTGCTGTTCCGCTTCAGATTCCAGCAGCCGGAAGACGACGGCGGTCAGCTCTTCCTCCGGGAGATTCACGGCTTCGACCAATCCGGATGAGCGTTTGCGCCGGGGCCGTACTGCCTGAGAGCGATCGCGCTGAACGAATCACAGTCTCAGGTCTGCGCGCAGCAAGCGGCGCGCGAAAACTTCCCGCTGCCGCTTCGATCGCGGAGCAATCAGCGACTATCTTTGCCGCTCGCCACAACACGATTTCAGGAGCACCGCCATGAAACTTGGACTGATCAATTCCGCCTGGGCACAGGCTGGCCGCGACACCGCCTGGGGCATCCAGAAGACGAAGGAACTGGGTTTCGATTCGATCGACATCTTCACCGACCCGCTGGACATCGACGTGCGCGAGCGGCGGCTGATCAAGCGCGAGTGCGACCGGCTGGACCTGCCTATCGTCTCGATCTGCTGCGTCGCCGTCGGGCTGATCGACTTCAACCCCAGCGTGCAGCGGTTTCACATGGAGCGCTGCAAGGCGTTTCTCGATCTGGTCTACGAGTACGAAGCCGACAACCTGCTGCTGGTGCTGGGCGAGTACATCTGGAATCAGGAAGTCATCCCGCCGGCCGAGCAGTGGCAGACGGGCGTCGCCAACTGCCGCGAACTGGCCGAGTACGCCGAGAAGCTGGGCGTGCAGATTGCTCTGGAGCTGGAACCGTTTCCGCTGTCGCTGCTGAACAATGTCTCGCGGATGGTGCAGTTCATCGACGACGTCAATCACCCGGCGCTGCAGGCCAATATCGACGTCTCCCACCTGCTGCTGGCCGATGTCGCTCCCGAGGAACTCCGCCGCCTGAAGGACAAGGCGATCCACGTCCACATTTCCGACTGCGACGGTAAAGTCCACGGCGACCTCCCCCCCGGCCGAGGCGTTGTCGACTTCGCCCCCTACCTGCGTGAGATCAAAGCCCTGAACATCGAAGGCGCCATCTCCATCGAACTCGAATACTCCCCCGAGCCCGACAAAATCGAACAATGGGTCGCCGAAGCCTACGACTCAACAGCCCGCCTGATGGAGGAGGCTCAACTTAGGGGTAAAGTCGATACTGAGAGTAACGATGGTGCAACCTGAACCACTTAATCGCTGTTGGTGCTTTGGGTAAGTTGCTCGCAAGCAAACGATGCTATTTTGAGCAGAGTAACTCCGTCTGTATTGTTGAGCCGATCATCGACGCGGAAGCTCTCGTCACGAGGACAGACGACAACAGGAGATTGTTGGCGCTGAGCTCGCCACGGGTATTCGCAGTTGTCCTTGCGTCGTCCATCATCAGCAACAGCCGGGGCCAACAGGTCGAGTTCACGGTAGATCGATCGAATTCGTTGAATGCGACTCGCCCCCGGACTGGCTGCGGAAACGACTTTGGCGTCGGCCCAGTAATGCTGAACAATTTGTGGAAGCACCTTCTCGATGACTTTGTGCGACTTCTGCAGCTCAGCAATCTCCTCAGGTGTTGATTGTGCTGAGCAAAGGAAAGCTTTGGCGAGCTTTTCAAGAAACATCTGTAATGCATGAAGGCGATGGCAAGCAGCTACTCCCATGCGGCAAAGATGTCCATACACATCACGGTCAGACTGTGATTGGCGCGCAAACGCGATCCGCCACTCAAGCCCTCGACGTTTTGGGGATCTCATATCACTGTCCGTTGTTTTGCTCGAACAGGATGTCGCCAGGTTTCCAGCCCTGTGGCAGCGGCAGACGATGATTCTCCACCGCTTCGTATTCAGCTGGGGTCAGTTCCACAACGACTGATGGGTAAGGAATCGTACCACTTGGTCCGAAGTGCACCGGCATCACTCCGGATTCAACCGTTGCATCGTTGACTTCGACGAGTTTGATTGGCTCGTCGTCACGATCTTCATCGTCGGTGATGAATCGAATGATCCGAGTAAGACTCGGTTCGTGAGTCGAATGAGACTTCGCCAACTGTTGGGCGATTCTATCTTTCTCTGACATCACTTGATCCTCGGATTGACGAACCCCTTTGCAACAAACGCTCAGCAGCCACTCAGGCTGATACTAACCGAACTCTGAAGCAATAGGAACGTATAGCGTCTCGTAGCCAGGAGCGTGAACGGGCAGGCTCACGTTCTTGGCGTGCTCTGCTGCCCATCCGGAGATCGAGGTGGTTGCCGACGAGCGGTTCATTCGACTCCGCGGAATCCAGAAAATCATTCAAAGCAGATTCTCAGGAAAGTGAATCGCTGTCAGCATTAGGCAACCCGTTTGGAACTGAGCCACGAGATCAGGAACAGCGGTGTCAAGATTCGAGATGAGGGCGTTATGGCCGAGTACGAATTCAACGTGATCGTCAAAGAGATACCTGGCGGAAGTCTGGAGGACTGGTCAGAGAAACTGTTTACGGCTGGCGGAGAATTTGACCTGTTACCGGGCGTCTCCAATGGCATTCCTGATGTCGATGTTGTCTGAGAGACGGACAGTTTGCAGCAGGCCATCGCCAATGCAGTTCGACTTGTCCGATCGACCGGTGCCGTCGTGACCGGTGTTGAGTTGCACTCAGAATCTGTCGACGCGATTACAGCGGCGGCGGTTGTGTGATTTTGCCGGAGCGATCGAGCCAGTTGAGAACGTGGCTGCACCGTGCTCAGGCGAACGATTCGATCGTTGACCGGCCCTGAAGCTGCAGGTTGTTGAGGGTTTCTTCGGTGAGGCGGCGGCTGGCTTCGCCGTCGAAGATCAGGACGTCGATGTAGCCGAAGTCGGTGCCCATCGCGCCGCCGAGGATTCGGCCGCTGGCCTGGGAACGCAAGGCGTCGTCGAGCGTGTCTTCGATGTTGCCTCGCACGTGCGCTTCCGAGCCGCCGGGGAAAACCGAACGGTCAATGCGGATGTAGAGCAGCTTGGCGCCGGTGCCTTCCAGTGGGTCAGGTTTCAGGCGGCCGTTGTTTTCCAGGAAGTCGTCGATCACGCTCGGGACGCACGTCGTGCCGACAAGGACGTCGCCGCGACGATGCCGGCTCTGCTTGCCGATTTTGTACGTCGTGAACTCGTCCAGCGGTTCGAGCTTCTCCCATTTGTGGTACTCGTTCATCTGCCGAATGAACTCCGGCAGCTCAGCGAGTGACCGCACATGCTCGCCGGCTTCGACCGGTTCCACCTCGATGTTGCCGATCCACATTTCCGTTCCGAACTCGCCGAGTGCTTCGTCCAGCAGCAGAAACAGAATCTGCATGTGATGCTCGTCCGGCACGCGTTCAAACGCCGGGTGCCAGGCCGCGATGTGGATCTTTTTTCGCTCGGCGTCAACGTCCGTCCGGACGAGAAACGAGGCGACGTCAACCTGCTCGTTCTCGCTGATGCCGATTCCCATGCCTTCGATCCGTTCCGCATCGCTGGGCTGCCGCGACGAGTAGAACGTCCAGCCGGGAATCTCCGGAGCCTGCTGGCACCAGTACTGAGTCAGCAATTGACGCGGTCGGACGCCCTCGCCAGTCAGCGTGAACGAGTGCCCGCCGCCTTCACCCGGCCCGAACACCCAGCACATCGTCGGCAGCTTCTGCTCAACCAGCTCGCTGAACTCGGGCGCGAGGTCGTCAAACGTGCCATCCTCGATCGCGTTGTAGTACTGCTCGGCAACGGTGGGGAACCACTCCCAGAAGTCAGCGACGCGCTGCTTGAAAGTGACCTGCTGCTTCTTACGTCCAAAGCCGAAGACCATTGCTCGAGCCTCCTGTCGACGAGATAGCGCCGAACGACGAGCACGATATCCCGTTGTGTGTCTGCTGGTTTCCTGCCGTGTCACAGGATAGCGGCGGAAGCCCCAGCGCCGCAGTGATTACGAAAGCATCTGCTCCAAAGGGCCGTTCCGTAAGGGCTGGCGTCGGTTTGGCAGATCGCTATCCTCGCGCCTCACTGAAACCAACCCGAAACTGGAGAAGGCGATGCGCAGATCGCATACCTTTGTGTTGCTCGTGTCAGGCTTTGTCACCCTTGGAACGCAAATCGTTCCGGCGTTTGAAAAGCCCGAGAAGACTCCTTTCGTGAAAACCCAGCAGAACGCTCCTGCCATGTTGCCTGCCGACAATCCCTTTGCTGCTCCCAGCAAGCTGGCCCTGCAGACTCCAGCGTTCGACAGCATCCGGGTGGAGCACTATCTGCCAGCCTTCCGAGCTGGCATTGAGGAACAGCTGGCCGAGATCAAAGCGATCGCCAGCCAGTCAGACGCCCCAACGTTCGAGAACACCATCGTGGCACTCGAACGATCAGGGGCTTTGCTGTCGCGTGTCGACCAGGTGTTTTCGAATCTCACGTCTTCCAACACGAACGAGTTCCTGCAGAAGATTCAGAAGGAAGTCGCACCGCTTCTCGCGGCCCACTCGGACAACATCCAGCTGAACCGTGAGTTGTTTGTCCGGATTGAAAAACTGTACGAAGCTCGCGAGTCACTCAACCTGACCAACGAGCAGAAAGAAGTCCTGCGGCGTCACTACGAAGACTCCGTCCGCGCGGGCGCCCGGCTTTCAGAGAAAGAGCAGACCCGGATTCGCTCATTGAACGAGCAACTGTCGAAGCTGCAGACTCAGTTCGAGGAGAACCTGCTGGAAGCAACGAAAGAGCGATCGATCCTTGTCGACGACGTTGCGGAACTCGACGGCCTGTCGGAAGCTCAGATTGCGGCGGCAGCCGAGAAGGCCAAGGACCGCGGCAGCGACGGCAAGTACATCCTTGAGATTACGAACACAACGCGAGTCCCGATTCTCAAGTCGTTGAACAATCGGAAGCTGCGTCGTCGCGTCTGGGAAGCTTCGGCCTTTCGAGCCATCGGCCAGAATGGCGGCGTCGACAACCGAGGTCTGATTCTGGAAATCGCCCAACTGCGGGCGGAACGCGCGAAGCTGCTCGGCTTTGAAAATCACGCGGCCTACAAACTGCAGAACCAGATGGCTCGAACGCCAGACGCTGCCCGCAAGATGCTGACCGATCTTGTGCCGGGCGTTGTGGCTCGAGTGAACGAGGAAGCCGACGATCTGCGAGCGATGATCAAGGAAGTCGGAGCCGATCACGATCTCGCTCCCTGGGACTGGGAGTACTACGCCGAGAAGGTTCGCAAGGCTCGCTACGACGTCGACGAAGCTCAGGTGAAGCCGTACTTCGAGATGAACAACGTTCTCGAAAAGGGCGTGTTCTTCACGATGAACAAGCTGTTTGGCATCACATTTCGCGAACGGAAAGACCTGCCGGTTTATCACCGCGAAGTTCGGGTCTTCGACGTTCTGAACGAAGACGGCTCGCAGATTGGCCTGTTCTACATCGACTTCTTCAGCCGCGATTCCAAACGCGGCGGCGCCTGGATGAGTTCCTTCGTCAGGCAGTCGGGCCTGCTGCAGCACAAGCCGGTCATCGTGAACGTGCTGAACAATCCCAAGCCTGCCGACGGAAAGCCGGCCCTGATCAGCTTCGACAATGTCACGACGATGTTTCACGAGATGGGCCACGCGGTACACGGACTGTTCTCCGACGTGACCTATCCGTCAGTAGCCGGCACGGCGACGCCTCGGGATTTCGTCGAGTTTCCCTCAACGTTTGAAGAAGACTGGGCGATCCAGCCAGAGATTCTTCAGAACTACGCCCGCCACCACGAAACAGGCGAGCCCATTCCAGAAGAGCTGCTGCAGAAGGTCATCCAGGCCAGCCAGTTCAATCAGGGCTTCGACACGCTTGAGTACCTCTCGGCGGCAATCCTCGATCTGGAATGGCACACGCTGTCCGAAGATGAGATTCCGGACGACATCGAAGCTTTCGAAGCAGCAACGCTGAAGAAGTACGGCATCGACATCGCCGCCGTCCCGCCTCGATACCGCACGGCCTACTTCGCTCACATCTGGGGCGGCGGCTATGCAGCCTCGTACTACGCCTACATCTGGAGCGAAGTTCTGGCCGCAGACGCGTTCGCCCACATGATGTCCAACGGCGGCGCGACACGAGAGAATGGAGATCGCTTCCGCAAAGAAGTCCTTTCCCGAGGCAGCAGTCGTGATCCAATGGAGTCGTACACGACCTGGCGGGGACATAAGCCAAACTTCGACGCTCTGCTGATCAGACGCGGCTTGAAATAGATTGCTGGGCATGTGCACGCCGACATCAAGACCACGATGGACGACTACGTCGAGCAGGATGCCGCCGACATCGCGGAAGACCTCTGGCGGGGTCACTCGGTTGGGGGCGGCTCCGGAGTTGAGCCGGACTTTTCCAGCCATGAGCGGACTTGAGAAGCCCATTCGATGAATTCGTCTCAGGTGACGTCGAATGATTTCTCTTCGTGCGAGCCGTCACTGTACCGCAAGAGAACCCTACTGCCGGGGTCACCGAAATTCGGCGTCAGGACTTCCCATATCACTTTGGCGGCACTGGTCGCAGCTCTGAGGTCATCGAGAAGCTGGTTCCCGCTCATCATTTGAACCCCGATTGGGTGACGCTTCAGCTGACACCGGCGATTCAGCCGCGCAAGAAGAAAGCCGGAACCCATTAGAGGAACCGGCTTTATCGAATCGGGACGACAGGACTTGAACCTGCGACCTCTTGACCCCCAGTAACCGATTCGGCGGATCAGAAACGCCGTAACTCATATCTTCCCAACGAGTTCTGGCACTGTCCAGATTCCATGATTCTCACGAATTACCCTCAATGTCAAGGGTTCTGGTGCAAGTTGGTGCAAGTACCAGACGGCGAGATTGTCGGATCATGAAGCCATATCGATATGAAGTCGTTCGATGAGAATCCTTGCGATCTAGATTCATCACCAGACCACTGGCAGGACCGGGAAGCTTGTACCGTGCCCTGACTGCTGGATGCTCTGGTCGCGTCCAAAGTACTTCTTTGTCAGACGAGGAACGTAGCCGGAAGCGTAGCTGATCCATTCCAGGACGTCGGCGATCTGGCCGGGGTTGGATGCGCTCAGAGGGCGGTAGCGTAACGGGCCGTCATCCACGACTCGCAGGGCTGCGGGGAGGGGTAGGTCAGAATTCCGTGGCCCAGTTCATCGATTTCCTGAGCTTCATCACCGGCAGCGGAGGCGGCGATCGTGAACACGCCCCGTTCGTTGCCCAGCTTGTCGATGGCATCGCGGCTTCAATGCCTGCGGAAGAAACTGTCAGAGGGGCAGCGATACATGCCGCAGTTCACGAACCATCGGCAACGGTGCGACTCGCGGACGTTTCGGCATGGGGCTGGTTCCTCAGAGGCTGCTGTTCAACGCAGGTCAGGGACGCAGCACAATCGTTCCGACACTGTTGGACAGGATCGGCGTCTGGGCACTGCCGGGGAATTCGTCGTTCACGTACTCCACGACGCGGGGTTTCAGATACTTGTAGGAGTCTTCCAGCGTGACTTGTCCCTTCGCTGACAGGCTCTCCTTGAGAAAGTATGTCATCACACTGAGTGTGCCGTCGCGGCGTTCCTTCGAGGTCTCATTGGCCTGCGACGAAAGTAGCATGGCAGCATCCTTCTGGCCGATGTCTTTTGTCCGGTTGTCTTCGTCGAGGTAGAAGGCGAACGACTTGTCCGCATCGGCGGCGTTCCCCTGCTGCCACTGACCACCAGCATGGCAGGCATCAATGATGATCGCGACCTTGCGGCCATCGAGTTGCTGGATCATCCGACCGAACGTGTCGTCCAGCAGGACCGACGACCGCAGGGCGTCCAGTGACTCGACGCGTGTGTCGAAGGGGACCAGGTATTCATCGAGTTTGTCACCGTCGGTTTCGTCGCCGTTGTCGTCCGCACAGCGTCCGCCATGACCGGACCAGTATACGAACATTTCATCACCGGGCCGGCTGTTTTTCACCAGTTGATCGAACGCTGCCTGAATCTTCGCGAGAGTGGCCGATTCATTGGTCAGGACGATGGCCCCGTCGAGTTTCCCTTCACTCAGCATCGCGCGGGCAAACTGCTCGGCGTCTTCGCCGCAGACCCGCAGTGGCCGAATCCCACGGTCCTGATACCGGCTGATGCCGATGAACAGACCAATGCGTTGTTTGATCTGTTTGGGTTCCCGCTTCGTCACGGTCGTAATCTGGACATGGTGCTCGGCCCATTGCTGGGGCTTTGGCTTGAGTTCGACGTTGATTGCTTTCAACAGGGGTTTGACGTCAATCGCCGTCGCGTTGCTTCCGACTAGTGATTTGGTGCCGAAGTCCGAAGCCTTGAGCGGTTCCTGTGACACGATCGCCACCAGCGTTTCGTCACCCAGCGGGGCTCCGACTCGGAGGTTGAAGTCGGAGCCGGCCGCCGGAACGACGGTCTCCCGACGCGCTTTGATCTGGTTGTCGCGCTGATGCTCGTTCGGGAACAGGCACACAACACTGCCGTCGGCCTGTTTGTAGATCAGGTACAGGTAGCCGTCTTTTTCCGAGACAACCTTGACCTTCACCAGTTCACCCGCTTCGTAGACACGATCCGGACGATCGACATCGACACGCACGACGTAGGCGGGGTGGTCATTGCGGATTTTCGCCTCAACGCTCAGGCCGCGAGTTCCTTTGTCACCGTTGAATCCGGGTAGTGTCCCGAGTGTTTTTTCATTCGCGATTGCGGGCAGAGCCATCGCACCGGCCAGCATCAGGGCCAGCAGGTTTCGTCGAGCAAAGTTCATGAGTTTCGTCCTTTCAGAGGGTAATGCCGGGTTGTTCTCGTGAATGTTCCGGAGAGGAGACGACGATGGTTCCTCAACGCTGTTGTGCGGGTTGCTCACCCTCTGGCGGCTGTGGTGTGCGCTTCTCTTGTTGACGCCGTTTCTGGGGGGGCTCGTCACGAGGCTTGTCCACGTAGAAGGCGATTTCGTCCTGGGCAAACGCTCCCACGAATTCAACCGGATCCGTGGTGCTCAGGATTTCGTTGAGCAGCTCAGAGGGCTGTTCCCGCAGCGAGGCTTCGACCTGCTTTCGCTGTGTGGGATGAAATCGGAACTGAATCGGCTCGGGCGATTTCGCGTGCTGGTCTTCCAGGTTGTCATTCGGTCGGGACCGCTGCTGTTGCCGCGGGCTGAGCGCCGTACCGCTAAACAGCAAAGGCCGTTCGGTGACGATGGCCTTGATGCGTGTCGTTCCCTGAGGACCGCGAACCGGGAATCCAAGAGATTCGCTGCCGGTGGGGATTCCAATGGTTCTGTCGGCAGGCAGCCGATTGTCGTCGCCAGGCAACGGGAACAGGATAGCCGGAGTGCCGGCGGCATTAATCTGGACGAGGTAGAGATAACCGGCCCGCTCGGACGAGCACCGCACGTTGAAACGCGAACCAATCTCGTAGATGGCTCCGTCGAAGCGATCGACTGTCGCATCGAACGCGAAGGACGACGTCTTGTTACTGACTAGAGCCACGAGCTCGATCGGGCTCACGACAACCGGCTGCTGTTGCCCAGTAACTGCCGTCACGGATGGCTCCGGAGCAGTCGAGGGTGCAGGTTCGGTTGGTGTGCTTGACTCTGTGGGTGGAGTTGTTTCAGCCGGGGTTGTCGATGGCGGAGTGGTCGTGTCCGGCCTTTCCGTGTCTGTTCCCCCGAAGACGAGCTTCTGCACGCTCGCGTAGAGGACTTCCGGATTTTCCGCGACGGCGACGTACGGGTACCACGCGAAGTCCGGATGGTCTTCCCGGCTACGGCCCACCCACCGGCCGGAGCCCGCGACAATTGCGCCGTCACGAGTCTGGTAAGAAAAGCGATAAGTCTGCCTCCGTACCCGAACTCCCCGGTAATCTGGTGGCACGGCATCGTCGGCCATGAGCAGTTCCAGCTCTGCTTGCTGCTGTCCCGATCCGTGGGACGGGCGGAAGTTCACCCGGTAGGAGTAGACGGGGAAGTTCCAGATTTCCGGGCCGGACTCGACGTCCAGGATCAGCGGAACTCCTTGCTGCTGGAGGTAGGTCTTCAGCAAACGCCAGAGCTGGTCGGGACCAAGATCCTGCCGGTCTTCAGATCCTTCGCCGTCTCCGAATCGATCTCCGTAGCTGTTGGCGACGTCGCAGGCATGGCATGCCGCCAGCAGCCCTTTCTGGTCTCCGATGCTCAGGTGAATCGGATCCCCCGAACTCCCGTGCTGACGAATCTTCACGGGCTCGGTTTCCATCACCGCCGACGCCGCCCACGCATGGCAGTAGCCGAACCACTCGGGTGTGTCTGGAGTTGCCGGATGATGCTTCCGCTCCCAGTCCGCCGCAGCCCGTCCGGTCAGGCGGTCGTATTTCGTCAGCGGGTGAAGCATCCGTCCTTCACGCAACGGCCACCAGTATCCCGACCACGGCGTGTACCCTGCCTGCCCCTCATCAACACCCGTCCGGGACGAACCGGCGCCCTCTTCGCCAGTACCGGAATCGAGCGCCTTGTCGCCTGAGGAATCCGCCGGACTTTCATTTGTCGCGGGGGCTGTCGCCGGTGACTGAGCGGCACCGACGTTGTGCGTCACGTTCAGCAGTCTGGCCCGTGTCACGCCGTTGTCGGCCAGTAGCGGCCAGGGCTGTCCGGCCTGCCAGAACTGTCGCACCGTGCGATCCGGCGACTGCAGCCGCAGTTCCACGACCGGGCTGGCGTCCAGCGACTTCGTGAACTCGTCGTTCAGCAGCGACTTGATACCGTCGGTATTCGCCGGCACCAGCTGCTGCCGGACATCCGTGGCGAACCGCACGGTGTCGAGGTTTTTGGTGTTCGCGTCACCGATCAGCGTTTCGTACGAGTACGGCTCCAGGCTTTTGGAATGCTCGGAGTCGAAGACAGGCAGATCGACCGGCAGGGCTGTCAGCGGCGGCAGGACAGGAGCCTTGCTGCCTTCTCGGAACCGGTAGGTCTCCGTGACCGTGCGAAAGCCGCCCGGCACCGGGAACTGAGTCTGAAACTGACGCAGGAGAAATGCGTCGCGGTCGATCCACAACGTCGTCAGTGGCTGGCGTCTGCCCGCGGCCCGCGAGGTGATCTTGACGCGGAAGCACTGGCGTCCGTCCACTGCCTCGACGGACTTCACCAGAAACTGCCATCGGACCGCCTGGCCCCGAGTCTTCCCCACAGCGCCAACGGCCGTCTGTTGCTGCACCGAGCTTGTTTCGACCGTCCACTGGTCTCCCACTGCCCACACCGGTCTGAGTTTCGCGGCTTCCACCGCAACGCCTTTGGGGTCCGCTTCGCGTGTCTGCCCGACAGCCAGCCGACACAGGCCGGCAGTCAGAATCAACACCGTCGCGATCGTTCTTGTGCAGTGACCGAACATCGTGTCACTCCTTTCCAACTGAGTGCCTGAAGATTTCTCACAGAGAAGAGGCACCTTCGTTCAGAAAATTGCGCGACTCGGTCTGTCAGAGCTGGACTTATTCCAGTTTCTTCAACCAGTCGCTGAGTTGCTTCTGCAAGTTCGCATCCGTCGTCGTGCTGGCGGCCCGATCGAGATAATCACGAGCTTCCTCCGTCCGCTTCAGCCGGGTCAGGCACAGGGCTGCATTGACGAGCGTTGACGCATTGTCCGGCTCGGACTTCAGCGCGGTTTCGAATTCTGTCAGAGCGTCTTCGAACTCCTGCAGCTCGTACGCGACCAGGCCCAGTCCGACGTGTGCCAGTGAGTTCCCGTCGTTGATGTCCAGGACGGCCTGGAACTCCTCGCGGGCGTTGTCCAGTTGGCGATACGTGAGAAGGAAGTGTCCGTAGTTCAGCCGGAGTGCGGCGTTGCCCGAGTGCAGCGTGACGGCCTCGCTGAGTTCCCGCGACATCCGCTCATACCGGGCATCGAAATCCGGGAGCGACATCAGCCGGGAATAGCCGTCGAGGTCGTAACCGTATCCCAGCAGCGACTCGTTCTGAGCCAGAGACAGTTCGCCGGGCATTCCCAGTTCCGCCTGCAGCTTCAGGTTCAGCAGTCGGCCGGTCGCGCCGATCCGGGCAGCCACTTGGCTCTCGATGTCGATGACGTCTGAGTAACGGCGTTCTTTCAGGGCATCGGTTGCGACCGCATAGGCCGCCTGCTGAAACAGATTGACGGCGCGGGCGACACTCTGTTCGTCGAAGTCCTGACGCTTATCGAGGAATTGCTCAGCCAGCCGCATCGCTGCGTGGGCGTCCCCGCTGTTCAGCTTCTGCTCGACTTCGACGAGCTGTGACGGCGAATTCTGAGCGTCAGGCCAGACCGCAATCGCGACCAGAGCCAGCGCCGCAACCGCCACAACTCCCCAGACCGATCGGTTGGACCGCCTGCCGGGTGTCGCTGGCTGCTCAGCAGCGGGAACGACCGGCATGTCGTCAGACGCGGTATCAGCCTGCGGCAGAATGAGCGTTTCGGTCTCCTGCATCGCAGCGACGGCCTGGCGGCAGTACGCACAGTCCGCCATGTGCGCCCGCAGTTCTGCAAGCTGAGACTCGCTCAACTCTCCCTGTTCCCATGCCAGCAGCAGGTCGTCGTCATCAACAAAATGTTCGACATTGGGAACATCAATTGAGGACACCGCAGAACGGAATAGGTCCAGCAGAATCGGGTTGTTTCCGGAATCGGTCATTGGTCTGTCTCCCCAAGTTCCGGGGCGGTCGTTTCGTGAGTGCCCACTGCGTCGGTGTTGTCGTTGCTGGCGCCCCGCTCGTTGTCCGGGATCGAGGCCTCCAGCTCGTCGACCAGCCTGCGGCCAAAGTCGCGAAGGTCGACCAATCCGGGACTGCCTTCCCCGTCGCAGGCGATTCCGACAAGCACATCACGCAGCCGGTCGAGCGCTCGCTGTATCCGCCGTGTGACCTGTCCCGGATGAACGCCAAGCTGCGCCGCAATGTCTTTCTTCTTCGTTTTGTCGATGAAGACGGCGAGGATCAGTAAACGGTCTTCCGGCGGAACCTGCGTGAGTGCTTTCTGGATGAGCAATGTTGCTTCCCGCCCAACGGCGGGTTCCTCTGGACCAGAGACGGTCGCTATAGGGGCATCTTCTTCCAGAGGATTAACCGAGCGACCTCCCAGCGATCGACCAGCGTGCCGGTGTCTGAGAACGAATCGATTGACCGCCCGTCCCAGCCAGTTCTTCAACCCGCAACGGCCCGAAAAGCTGTCCAGATCAGGCTTCCGATCGCCGCCCGAATATCCCGCTAGACAGTCGATAAACTCATCCCACCAATCGTCTGCATTCGTGCTGATACGGCTGCCGACACTGCGGCAATATCCCGCGTATTCCTTGAGGAACTGCTTTGCCGCGAGGTCTTCTTTGGCAACCATCGCCACGGCCAGCACAACGTCACGCAGCGGGTCGCCTCCCAGTCGTCCGCCACCGGTATAGCCTCGCCCCGACTGAATCCGGGATGCCACGCTGGCCCCATCGATCGTTCCTCCGGATCTTTGTCGACCTTGATTCCAGTGATGCGACCAGCACATCCACAGACGCGACAGGTACTTCCCATAGTTTGCGTCGGAACGCGTCACAGACTCTTCGCACAACGGCTCTGAGTAGTCAGCGATCCATTGCGACAGCGTCATCACCAGGCCGCGGCATCCCTTCGGCCAGGTATTCATACCCGGCTGTTTGCAAAGCCAAGTCTTGTCGGCTTCAAACATCTTATGATCCCTTTGATCAGCCATAAGACACCTCGCTGACAGCCCTGATTGAGGTAGGGACACGATCGACTAACTTTTACGTTCGGATACGCCCATGATGGCATTTGCCGTGTCCAGTACAATCCGACGGGAACTTCATTTCTCTGATGCTTCTGTGAGTCCGAGTCATGAATGACGCGGACTCACAGGCCCAGAAAGTCGTTAACTTCAGAACTGCTGAAAGATTGGCTTCGAGTTTCGCGGCCGCCGCGCTTTGGACTTACGTTCGGCGTGCTTCGCAGTGACGTGCTCCTCCGCCTCGGTGGCCGGTTGCGGCTCCATCGGACGGGACGTCGCCGGACGAATCTTTGACGGTCCAGCCAGGAATTCCTCGACCTCAGTCCGGCTCGCTTCCAGTCGGGGCTCAGCCGATGGCACCTCGGACAGTTCAGCCACCGTGCGCACGGGGTTGCCGTCGATCAGCCGCTGGTTGCCGGTCATCAGCTCGTCCATCTGAGCCATCAGCTCGTCACCTTCGACGGTCAGCAGACGGGCCTTCAGCATTTCCCGCTCAGTTGAGAGCATCGCCAGTTGGGATTCCGTCGAACTAATTCGTACGGCGAGTTCCTTGACCTGAGCTTCCGCCTGCTGCTGCACGTCCTGCAGGTCCGTCAGTGACGCCGCAAACCCGTCGGTCTCGGCCAGCAGCAGGCTGACCTGCGACTTCACCTGAGCCTGAGTGTAAGCCGCTCCCCGCAACTCGATCGGGAAGGAGTCATCCGCCGAGGCCTCCTGGTACGCCACCCGGAACTCGTCCGCCATTCGCACCGCCTGATCGTGCCGGGCCTGCTGCGCCCGCAACTCATCGGCCAGCGAGCCGACTTCCGCGGACAGTTCCCGGCGGGTCTGCTGCATGACGGTCAGATCCTGCTTCAGACACTCCCGGGCGTAATCCGCAAACCCGACCGGGTCGGCTTCGCGATCCGCCGCCGTCCATTGCGTGAGTCCGTCAATCTGCTGCGTCACCCGGCTGCGGAGGGAGCCCGAAAAGAGTCCGCCGGCTGCGCCCAGAGCCGCCACCACCGCGATTGTCGTGAAGAGAGCTTTCATCATCCTGTCCCCTGAATAGCTGATTTCCTGTGCTGGCAGCCGCCCGTCCCAACGACGGGCGTCACTGCGTTTCACACGGAAGGGGCATCAGGCCGACAGTTCTTGCGCGCGGGAGCCAGGAAAACTGGAGAATCGCGGTTCTCAAACATTCGCGGAACGCTCGACAGGGCTCCTGATGCGTATTCAGTGAAACGGGCGCCCCGCCCTGACGTCAGCAGCGACGGGTGGCACGTCCCTGACGTCAGGAAAGGCGTGGCCGAACGGCGGGCAACTCTCGAAACACAGTCGCCTGCTCACCACGCCCTTCGCGGTAGCTCAGGGCGTGCCACCCGCCGTCAGCCAGACTCTGGGATCGCAGGACGTACACCAGCAGGGACTCGGCGCTGGTATGATTCGCTCACAGTTCACGAGTGCGGGCGAACTTTGAACCGGCCGGTTCGGTCTGAGCCGAAATCAATTTTCACGTCGCGCAGTGCTTACATCGACGCTGGAAACGACCCGCAAGCCAACCCGGTCCTGACGATCGTCAGCTGCCATCGCGAAGCGCCAAGATGAGCGCGCCGCCCAAATGGGACCTGTCCAGCAGCCGCCACGAAAAATGCGGCCTGCAGCTCCAAGCTCTGGGATTTTCAGCGAGCTTGGTAAGGTGGTGATCGGGTCAGGCGTCGTGCCAGTCCGCCCCTTGTACCCGTCTAGGAGTCTGTCCGGATACCTCGTTTGACCTGGTTTTTCCGGGGTGAAGTCGAGAGGATTCGAGCGTGGATGGATCGTGTTTCAGAATCAGCGTGGCCAGAGGTCAGGGATGAGCCG
>Ga0070726_10001445_pt1 | contig 23937 bp, 21 predicted proteins | sample tdAd471_FD_67275 | JGI IMG/M metagenome (GOLD analysis project Ga0070726, IMG submission 67275) | Marine sediment microbial communities from the Atlantic coast under amendment with organic carbon and nitrate - tdAd47.1 | ecosystem: Environmental > Aquatic > Marine > Coastal > Sediment | place... | reverse complement strand
CTCGTCGCCAAGGAAGGGGTCGGCGTGTTGTGGGCGACGCATCTGTTCGACGAAGTCCGCCCGGAAGATCATGTGACCGTCCTGCATAAGGGGCAGGTTCTGGCCGATGGTCTCGCGTCCCAGATCGCGGGCGGGGAAACCCTGTCGGACGCGTTCCTCGCGCTGACGGGGCGGGAGGCCGCGGCATGAGCGATATCGGCTCGAATTCCGCTTTGCGCGCCCATCGACGGCTTGGCTGGGGCGGTCGCCTTTCCGCTTTCCGCGGTGTTGTCTGGCGCGAAATGCTGCGCTTCGCCAAGCAGCGGGAACGCTTCGTGTCGGCGCTCGTCCGCCCGCTTGTCTGGCTGTTCATCTTCGCCGCCGGTTTTCGGTCGGTCCTGGGGCTGTCGATTACCGAACCCTATGAAACATATGTGCTCTACGAGGTCTATGTGACGCCGGGCCTCTGCGCGATGATCCAACTCTTCAATGGGATGCAGTCTTCGCTCAGCATGGTCTACGATCGGGAAACCGGCGCGATGCGGACCCTGCTGGTCAGCCCGTTTCCGCGCTGGTTCCTGCTGTCGTCGAAATTAATGGCCGGCGTCGCCGTGTCGATCGTCCAGGTCTATGCCTTCCTGGCCGTCGCGTGGTTCTGGGAGGTGGAGCCGCCCCCCATGGGCTACATCATGGTGCTGCCGGCACTGATCCTGTCGGGTATGATGCTGGGGGCAATCGGCCTGTTCCTGTCTTCCACCATCAGGCAGTTGGAGAATTTCGCCGGGATCATGAACTTCGTGATCTTTCCGATGTTCTTCGCCTCATCCGCGCTCTACCCGCTTTGGCGCATGTCGGAATCGAGCGTCCTGCTGCACGACATCTGCGCCCTCAACCCCTTCACCTATGCGGTTGAACTGATCCGGTTCGCGCTTTATGGGCAATTGAACCTGCTTGCATTGGCCGTCGTGGTCGGCGTGACGATCGCCTTCCTGGGGGCGGCGATCTTCGCCTATGATCCGTCGAAAGGGTTGATCGCGAAGCGGCGCGGCGGTTGATCACGGTCTAGCGGATGACCCTGTCCAGGTTCCTGGCGTTGGCGAGGGTGCTGGCCTCCTCGCCGATCAATCCCTGCATCCGGGCCCCTGCGACATCGGCATCGTTGAAGTTTGCGCCGGTAACGTCGGTTCGGTTGAGCTTTGCGCCGGACAGGCTGGCCCCCATCAGGTTGGCTTTCACCAAGCGGCTATCGGTCAGGACAGCGAAGTCGAACACCACGCGGGCCAGATTGGCGCCCTCGAAATCCACACCGGTCAGCGTGGCCTTGGTCAAATCGCCCCGCATCAAGCCCATGGATTGGTTCTTCATATCGGCGGAGAGGTCGGCGCCCGTGAACGTGGCCCCGGTCAGGTCCGCGCGCGTGAAATTGGCCGGCGCCCGCGCGCCGGTGAAGTCGGTATGGCTCAAATCCGCCCGGATCAACTGGGTTTGGAAGAGGTTTGCGCCTTTGAGCGAGGCGCCTTTCAGGTTGGCGCGGTGAAGCCAGGCCTGATCCAGGTTCGCCCCGTCCAGATTGGCGCCGGCCAGGGAGGTCCCATTCAAGCGCGCCGCGCGCAGGATCGCGCCCGCGAAGTCCAATCCTGACAGATCCAGGCCGTTCAGGCGCGCGCCTGTCAGGTCCGCGGGTTGCCCCTTGGCCTTGGCGTCGGCCAAGGCGGCCTCCACCTGCGCGCGGGTCATCGTCGCCTCGGTCATCGCAGGAGAATCCATGTCGACGCCTTGCATGACGCTCTGCGCCGCCGCGGGAACGGCCAGCAGCATTGCGGCCAGTGCGATGTTTGCTAGAGTTTTCATGGTTTCAGCGCCCGTTTCGGGTCGTTTCCTCAAGGGCAGGCTAGCGGGCCCTTGTATCGGGTCAAGTAAGGTTCCCGTGAGGAGGCACCGTGTCGTTGGGCAGCATCGCCCGCAAAGCCTCCGCTTCCCGAACCGCATCCCTTTGGTCGCGCGCCGTCGGGATCGGCACCACCGTTGCGATGCTTGCGGGCCGGCCGGCGAGCATCACGACACGGTCGGCGAAGGTTGCCGCCTCGACCAGATCATGGGTGACGATCAGGGTGGCGATGCGCCTGTCCTTCAGCACCTGCAAGGTCAGCCGGCGCATTCGTGTGGCCGTTTCCTCATCCAGTGAAATGAAGGGTTCGTCCATCAGCAAGGTTGTCGGCTCCGCAGCCAGGGCGCGGGCGAGCGCCAAGCGCCTCTGCTGGCCCAGGGAAAGCTGCCCGGGGAACAGCTCCGCCTTGCCTTCCAGCCCGACTTCCTCGAGCAGACGGGCGACGGTTGCGCCGTCGGCGCCGGTGGTCAGCGTCAGATTGTCGGCGGCGCTGCGCCAGGGCAGCAGCGTCGGGGATTGGAACACCATGGCGATGCGCCCGGGATGCATGACCGACCCATCGAAATTCTCGTCCAACCCGGCGATGATGCGCAGCAGGGTCGTCTTGCCGATGCCGGAAGGTCCGGTTAGGACGACGATCTCGCCTTTGTCGACCGCCATGTCGATCCAGTCGAGGATCTGGGTGCCGCCAAAAGCCTTGTGCCGAACCTCAACCCGCATTGCGCCATCGGCTCGCATGCCGCTCCCAAGGTTGAAGGACCAGGTACTCGACCGCCAGCATCACCACGATGAAACTCAAGGCATAGGCCAGGACGGCGCCGACATCGAATAGCTGGAAATAGGTGTGGATCTGAAAGCCGACGCCGGTGGATGCGCCCAACAGTTCGACCACCAGGACGATTTTCCAGATCAGCGCCATGCCGGCACGGCCCGCCGCGGCGAAATGCGGCGCAAGCTGGGGAACGACGATATGGGCGAAGCGCGCACCGGGCCCCATCCGGAAGATGCGCGCCATGTCGTTCAGCGCCGGGTCCAGCGTCCGCGCGCCTTCGCGCATCATGACCGCCACCATCGGTATCTTGTTGATGGCGACGGCGGTGATCGCCGCCGCTTCGGTCAGGCCGATCCAGATATAGCAGAGAACGATGGTCACCAGGGCCGGCAGGTTCAGGAAGAAGACCAGCCAAGGATCGCCCCAGCGATTGACGCCCTCGTTCCTTCCCATCCATAGGCCGATGGCGCAGCCGGCCGCCATGGCGATCACGAAGGCCGCGGCGACACGCGCCAAGGTCACCCCGACATGGATGAACAAGGCGCCCGATCCGGCCTCCGCCACGATGATCTGCCCCACGGTCAACGGCGAGGGAAAGGTCGTTTCGTTGCCGGCGATCGACGCCGCCGCATGCCATAGTCCGACAAACAGGAACGGAAACAGGAATGCGGCCGGCGATGCGCCGGTCCGTCGCTGGGCGGCCTTTTGGGATTTGTCCTTTGGCAACCGACTACCACCCGCCGACATCAAGGAAGACGCCTTCCGGCATCGTCTTGGCGGTGCCGACCAGCTGTTCGCCGCCGAGCTCGACCATCAAGGCGAAAAATCGCGCGGCGGCCGCTTGGTCGACAGCCTGTTTGGCCGGAATACCCGCTAGGTATCCGGCTTTGAGCCGGTCGAATTCGGCGTCTCCCTCGGCCTTCATAAGGGGGCGCAGACGATCCCATTCCGCATCACTCTCGGCCAGGATTTCCTTCGCCGCGCGGGCTGCCGCCGCAAAACCGCGAACCGCATCGGCGTGGCGCCGCACGAAATCGCCTTTCATGACGTAACCGAGCAGGGGGATATCCGGATCCAAACCCAGGTCGCGCGCGGCATCGTTCACCGAAACCAGTGTCTTGAAACCCTTTGCTTCCAACCGGGCCATGTAGTGCCAGAAATTGATGATGCCGCCGAACTCGCCCGCAAGCGCTTTCTGGTGCAGCAGCGGCGGTGCGCCGAAGACCTGATCCGTGTTCGCCTTCAGGTCGAATCCGTATTTCAGACCAAAGGCCTGCAGGATAAGCCAGCTCTTGTCCAAGGGACCGCCCGCGATGGCGACCTTCGCGTGCTTCAGGTCGTTCAGGTTTCGCGCGGGGGACCCTTCCGGCACCATCAAGCCGCCGACCGATTTCGAATAGGGCAGGAATACCAGGTCGGCGCCGGCCGCACGCCGCCGCGCGACCCAGATCCAGTCGGAGACGATGACATCGGCCTCGCCGCCCTCGAACGAAATCTTGGCCGCGGCGGATCCCGCCACCGGTCTGACGTCCAGCGCGAAGCCGTTCTCGGTGTCGAGTTTGTTGTGCCGGATCGTATCCAATTCCCAATTCACGGTGCCGAATTTCAGAACCGCAATGCGAATGGTTTCGGGCCCGGCGGCCTGTCCGGACGCAGGCATAAGACTAAAGTACAATGTGGCGCAGACCAAAAAGCCGATCACCTGCCGAAAGCAACTCGGCATGGCGTTCCTCCCATTTTTGTTGCCGACAGTATAGGTAGCCACGGGTCGGCGGGAAATAGAACCATCGGCTATAGGGGGCCATGACGCGGCGATACCGCACGTTCCGGTCGTTCATGTTATGCTTGCATTGAACGCGATGATTCGGCGTAGTTTGAGGCAACAATACTAAAGTTTATTCAGGGGGATCCGACCGTTGGAACAGGCGTCGGTGACATGTGCAGCTGACCAGATAAAGTCCATCCTCGTGGTGGACGATCATCCGCTGTTTCGCGACGCGTTGGCGACGACGCTTCAGACCGCCTTGCCTCTTCGCACGATCCGCACCGCCAGCACCCTGACCGGTGCGCTGGAGCGGCTGTCCAAGGATTTCGAACCCGATGCGATCGTGCTCGACCTGAACCTGCCTGATGTCCAGGGGGTCAGCGGTCTGCTGCGCCTGAAGGCGACGGCGCCGCATACGCCGGTGATCGTCGTCTCCGCCTTTGGCGAGGACAAGGTGATCGCCGCGGTGATGGCGGCCGGCGCGGCCGGTTTCGTCCGCAAGGACGCGTCCAGGCAGATGCTGATCGATGCGTTCAAACGGATATGGGCCGGCGATATCTATACGCCGGAAGGTTATACGCCGCCGCAACGCGAGGACGGCGGCGGCGATTTCGTGGACGAAGCGGCCAAGCGCCTGTCCAGCCTGACCGCCCAGCAGCTCCGCATTCTGGAACTGTTGTGCGAAGGGAAACTGAACAAGCAGATCGCCTACGAACTGTCGATCGCCGAGACCACGGTGAAGGCCCATGTCACCGCGATCCTGCGGAAACTGGGCGTTCACACGCGAACTCAAGCTGTTTTGATCGCCAATGAAGCCAGGATACCCCTGGGATCGGGCTCCGGTCGGCCATAGAATGGCGATCGGGTAAGCTTGGCCTGTCAAGAAAGTCGGGTTGAATCGACAAGGGCCAAACTCAACGGGAGGAAAGAAAGCAGTCGCCATGAACGTGCTTTCACGTCTTTGGACCATCGCGGCCGAACGCCGCAACGAAATCGTCAGCGGCGTATCGCGCAAGCAGAACGCGGCGGAAGCCGCGGAGGATCTTGCCGCGCAGTTGAAGGATGTCGACGCGGCGGTCGTTCTTGTCTTTGCGTCCCCCCATTTCGACAAGGAAAAGCTGGCAAGCGGATTGACGGGCGGGTTCGGCGCGACGCCGGTGATCGGCTGTACGACGGCGGGCGAGATCACGCCGCTCGGCTATGAAACGGGCACCCTGACGGGTGTCGCGTTCCCGCGCCGTCATTTCCGGTTCTCGTCCCGGCTGATCACGGACCTGTCGAATTTTTCGATCGACGACGGCGTGCGGTTCTGCCGCGAGTTCATTTCGGATTTCGGCGAAACGCCCGGCTGGCGCAGTTTGGCGATCCTGCTGACGGATGGCATGTGCCGCCAGGAAGAAGCCCTGCTTTCCGCGCTTGAACCCGGCCTGGCGCCAATACCGATCCTGGGCGGGTCCGCGGGCGACGGTCTGAACTTCCAGGAAACCTTTGTGCTTCATGAAGGGAAGTTCCATTCCGACGCCGCGCTGCTGACCTTGCTGGATACGAATTTCCGGTTCACGGAGCTTCGCTTCGACCATTTTCTGCCCACCGAGCAGCGCATGGTGGTGACGGAGGCCGATCCGGGCCGGCGCCTGGTGCGGGAGATCAATGCCGAACCGGCCGCGGTGGAATATGCGCGCGCCGTCGGATGTTCCGTCGACGAACTTTCCCCCTTCGTATTCGCGACGCGGCCGACCCTTGTGCGCGTCGGCGGCAAATATCACGTTCGGGCGATCCAGAAGGTCGAGGAGGACGATGGATTGAGCTTCCTCTGCGCGATCGACGAGGGGCTCGTCATGACCGTCGGGCAGGCGCAGGACATCGTCGCGCATTTGGACCGCGAGTTCACCAAGCTGAAAGCGCAGAACGGACCGCCGACGATGGTGCTCGGCTTCGACTGCATGCTTCGGCGGTTGGAATCCGAATTGCTGAAAAAATACAATGCCGTGTCGGAACTGCTCCGGCAGAACCGGGTGGTCGGGTTCTCCACCTACGGGGAACAGTTCCACGGCATGCACGTGAATCAGACTTTTGTGGGGGTGGCCTTTTTCGATCCGGAAAAAGAACAAGAAACCGGCGGAGAGGGCGAGAATTAAGGGCACGCATCCATGGTCTCGGTTTTAGATCCTCCTGTGGAGCAGATCCGTAAGCTCCGGAAGATCAATGATGCGTTGATGGCTCGGGTCGAACGGTCGACGGATATTTCCGGTTCCGCCTTCGCGCTGTTCCAGACGGCGATTTCCCTGGAAAACGAAGTCAGGACCCGGACCCACGATCTGCAAACCGCCTTGAGCGAGTTGAGCGAGTCGAACAGCCGGCTTGAACAGGCGCATGCGGAAGCCGTCCGCGCCCGCCGCAATCTGGCCGACGCCATCGAGGCGGTTCAGGAAGGCTTCGGCCTCTTCGATTCCGACGATACCATGGTGCTGTGCAACCAGCGCTTCCGGATGCTGTGTCCGGACGTCTCGGAACATATGAGGCCGGGCCTCAGTTTCAACGAATATGTCCGGCTGGTTTCCGAAAGCTACGAATTGGACCTTGCCCCGGGCAAGACGTCGGAAGACTGGCTGAAATTCCGCGTCGGCATGCATGGAAAGCCGCATGCCACCTTTACCGTCGCGCTGAAGGGCGACCGCTGGATCCAGGTGTCCGAACGCCATACGGCGAACGGCGCAACGGCGATCCTGCAGACCGACGTGACGGACATGGTCCGGCGCGAAAGGCGCGAAAGGGATAAGATTCTCGACCGGCACGCGCGGCTCGCGCGTGCGACCTTGGATCATATGAGCCAAGGGGTCTGCACCTTCGATGCCGATCTTCGTCTGGCGGACTACAACACCCGGTTCCGCGCACTCCTGAACCTGTCCTATGATCTGGTGAAGCCGGGGACCAGCTTGCGGCGCATTGTCGACGCGCTCTATTCCGGCGGCACCATGCATTCGGATTTGACCCCGGCAGGACTGTGGCGCTGGGTCGCCCGCCGACAGCCGCGCCCGCCGATCCATGCGGAATACCGGCGCGTCGACGGGATGATCATCGATATCCGGATGCGCGACATGCCGGGCGGCGGCTTCGTGGCCAGTTTCACGGACGTGACGGCCGAGCGCCAGGCGATCGAGGCCCTCCACAAGGCGAATGAGACATTGGAGCAGCGCGTGGCGGAACGCACCGCCGCGCTGACCGCCGCGAATGAAGCCCTGACGCGCGAGAATACCGAGCGCGAACAGATCGGCGAAGCCTTGCGGGAGGCGAAGGAAGCCGCCGAAGCGGCCAATATATCGAAGACCCGCTTCCTGGCCGCGGCGAGCCACGATCTGCTGCAGCCGATGAATGCGGCGAAGCTGTTCATCTCCACATTGGGTGAGATGGAATTGGGAAGCCCGCAGCAGGAAGTTCTGAAACGGCTGTCCGGCGCCTTCACCTCCATCGAGACCTTGCTGCACGCCCTGCTGGAAATATCCCGCCTGGACGCGGGCGGCGCGGAATTCACCAAGAGCAATTTTGCGATTTCGACGGTGCTTGAGCCGTTGGAGCAGGAGTTCAAGCCGCTGGCCGCGGCGCGCGGCCTGAAGCTGCGGGTTCGGCCCTGCAAACTTCATATCCGGTCCGATCCACGGTATTTCCGACGGATCGCCCAGAACCTCGTCGCGAACGCGGTCGCCTATACGCGCACCGGGTCCGTCCTGGTCGGGTGCCGGCAAAGGGGCGATTTCGTCCGCTTCGAAGTCTGGGATACCGGACCCGGCATGAAGGCGGAGGACCACGAAAGGATTTTCGAGGAGTTCCAGCGCCTCGACGACTCGATTGAAAACCGCGGCATGGGCCTTGGACTTTCTATCGTGAAGCGGTCGTGCCGGCTGCTCGATCTGCCGCTCGGTCTGCGGTCGGAACCCGGGCGCGGGTCCATGTTCTATGTCGAGGCGCCGATCGCCCCGATCATCGCGCCTTCGGCGCCTGAAATGCCGCAGGGTGTCGAACAGGAACAGACCGCGGGCATGAACCTGATCGCCGCCGTCATCGAGAACGAGCCGGAGGTCCTCTATGCGATGACGACGACCTTGGAAGGGTGGGGGGCCAGCGTCGCGCCGGCCCATTCGACGGCGGAGGCATGCGAGGCGATCGCCGATCTCGGCCTGCCGCCGGACATCATCATCGCAGACTACCATCTCAACGGCGAGGATACCGGGCTGCAGTCGATCCGTGAGTTGCGGTCCGCCTGGGGCGCCAATATTCCGGCCGTTCTGGTCACCGCCGATAGAAGCGTCGATTTGGCGGCCACGGCGCGGGAGATGGGCGTCGATGTCCTGCCCAAACCGGTCGAGCCGCGGAAACTGCGCTCCCTGATCACCTGGCGCGGAATGGCGACGGTATGAGCCTAGAGACGGGATACGGGCTGAACAGTCTTCGGTTCCGGCTCCTCGCGGGCGCCTTGGCGATTGCTATGGTGGCGATTTTCGCGGGCTTGCTCGCGGCCTATGGCGCGGCGGAAACAGCGAACCGGATCAGCCAGTCGGTCGCCGCGCAGCATCGGATGGAAATTCTCTCCAATCTGTCGGCGCGGATCAGCGATTTTGCGCTTGTCGGCGTGGAGGCCGGGGCTGCCGGCATCGCGTCGGACGTCCGGCGGGCCCGTCTGCAATCGCGCGCCGCGCTGGTGGAGGAGGCTTTCGGACGCATGGAGCAGGCCCTGGCCGGCGCGGTCGAGGAGTCGCGTTCCATGGGCGAGGAAGAGCAGATGCGCCGGGCGACCCGCAGTCTGGTCCTGGCGCGGATGAAGGCGCAGTATGGCGCGTTGAAAAAATCGCTGGAGGATGAGCAGTCCGGCCCGCATATGCGCGCTATCCTCGACAGTTTCGCGACTCAATTCTCGCCGTTGCTGAACGAAGCGATTGCCGATGAAAGGCGCGACAGGGATGCGGCCTCCAAGAGTGTCGAAGAACTGCACGGCCTTATGGTCAATCTGGCGCTTGGCGCCGGCGCGGTGGCTATCGGCCTGTTGATTTTGTTCTATCGGCTGTTGATCAGGCCGCTGATCTATCGATTGAACCGGGTCGCCGCGGCGGCCAGCGATATCGGCGGCGGCGATTTCGACATCGACCTGCCGGTCACGCGGCGCGACGAGTTGGGCGCGTTGTTCGGCGTCATCAACACGACGGCGGCGCGTTTGCGTGAACGGCGCGCGGAAGTCGACAGCGACCGGGCCCGGCTCAGCGAGACGGTGGCGGCGCGTACCGCTGAACTGTCGGAAGCCAACGGCAGACTGTCGATGATCGACGCGGAACGCCGGCGCTTCTTCGCCGATGTCGGGCATGAATTGCGGACGCCTTTGACGGTCATCCTCGCGGAATCCGAACTCGCGCTGAAGGATGGCGTGGATCCGGCGGAAGCGGTCGATGCACTGTCCGTCATACGGTCCCGCGCGGTGCGCCTGAACCGCCGGATCGACGATCTGCTGCGCGTTGCGCGCTCGGAAACAGGGCAAGTCGAGTTGGATTCACGGCCCTTCGACCTTGCCGCGGCGGCGGAAGACGCGGTTGCGGATATGGCGCCGCTGGCGAAACGCCAGAACGTCACGCTTGCGGCGGTTTTGGAATCCGCGCCGACCTTGGGTGACGCCGACTGGTGCCGTCAGGTTGTCTGCGGGTTGATTGAAAACGCCGTGAAGCACTCCCCGAAAGGGGCGGTCATCGAAGTCGCCACCCATATGATCGATGGTGAGGCGGAGCTTTCCGTGTTGGACGAAGGGCAGGGACTGGCCGAAGGGGATTCGGAGCGTGTCTTCGGCCGGTTCGCCCGCGGCGCGCGGGAGGCGATGGGGTCGGGTTTCGGCGTCGGGCTGGCTTTGGCGCGGTGGGTCGTCGGGCAGCAATCCGGCACGATTTCGATCAACAGTCCGGCGCCAAGGCCGCCGCGGGGCGGCAAGCTCGGCGGTCGAGGGGCGCAAGTCGTCATCCGTCTTCCGGCGCAATCGGGTGTGGAGGCCGCGGAACCGGCAAGGAAGGTGAGCAATGGTTGAAGCATCGCCGCGGGTGTTGATCGTCGAAGATGACGAGGACATCGCTTCGGCGCTGTCGCGGGGCCTTGCGCGTGAGGGGTACGACCCCGTCGTCGCGCAGGATATCGCATCGGCGACGGACCTGGCCGGCAGGGGCTGCGATGCGGCGATCGTTGATGTCATGTTGGGCGACCAAAGCGGTACGGACCTGGTTCGCCGGCTGCGCGCGGACGGAATGAGCGCGCCCATCATCATACTGAGCGCGCTGTCGGGCGTCGATGAGCGGGCGAGCGGGTTGGAAGCCGGTGCGGACGATTATGTCGCAAAGCCTTTCGAATTTTCGGAACTCGTTGCGCGGCTGAAGGTGCAGGAACGCCGCCGGATTGCCGAAGCGACGCAGACAATCGCCGTGGCGGGGTTGAGATACGATCCGGAAACCAGAGAGGTCGAGGGGGCCAGCCGGTCGGTCGCGCTGACCGAGCGCGAAGGGGATCTTCTTGCCTATCTTATCCGCAATGCCGGGCATGTGGTCAGCCGCGGCGATATATTCGACTCCCTTTGGCTGGGCGGTGGCGGGTCCTCGGAAAACGTGGTCGATGTCTATATCGGATACCTGCGCCGCAAACTGGCACCTTTGTCGAATTTCGGAATCGACATCCGAACTGTAAGAGGGAGGGGTTTCATGCTTACGGAGATTTCGAATGATTGATGGACTCAAGCGCGCTCTCGGCCTCGCCGCGATTGTTCTGATGCCCGTGGTTCTGTTCCCGATCGCCGCGGCGGCGGGGCAAGCCAGCGACCGGCTTTTCGCCGAAGGCGTGCTTCAGGCGATCGCGCCGGGTACCGAATTGATCTACGGGCATATCCGCGAAGGGGCGGAAGAAGACGACCGGGTACAGTGGATTGACGACGGCGAATTGCGCGTCGCCCTGCAGGACGGCCAGGACGGGTCCCGGGAAGCGGTCATTTCGATGCTGTCCGAGGGTAAGGTCCGCCGGCGCATGAACCCGTTGCCTGTGTCGATCGGCAACCCGGTCCTGCTGACCTTTCTGGAATCCAGCCTGCGTGCGATGGCGAATATCACGGGCGGCAGTCCCTTCTATATCCGCAACCGCATGAAGGCGGCATTGCGCGACGGTGGAACCATAACCCCTGTGCAGGCGCAGGTTGGCGACAAGACCGTGGATGCCCAGCAGATCACCTTCATCCCGTTTCTGCATGACCAGAACAGGGAAAGGATGGGGGAATTCGCGGATTTGGAACTGCGTTTCATCATGTCCGACAACGCACCCGGCGGGTTCATCCTGTTTTCGGCGGAAACCCGTCCGCATGCGGACGGCGCTGTCGCCTTTCGGGAGCAGATCACATACCGAACCGCGATGCTGGGAGAGTGAGAATGCCTAAGGTCCTGGGGATGGTCTTGGCGGCGGCCGCGATTTCGGCTTGCATCGGACCGGCGCAAGCGCAGAACGCAACGCCGATCCCGACCGGATTCAACGACTATCCGACGGAAACGCGGGCGGATTACGTCTTCGCGTGCATGGTGACGAACGGTCAAACCCGCGAGATGCTGACCCGGTGCTCCTGTTCGATCGACATCATTGCGACCATTCTGCCATATGACGATTATGTGTCCGCCGAAACCGTCCTGGCCATGCGACAGACATCGGGGGAGAAGACGGCGATCTTCCGGCACGCGCATTTCACGAATACGGTCGTTGCCGAATTGCGGCGCGCCCAGGCGGAAGCGGAGATCCGCTGCTTCTGACCCATGTTGGGGCTTTCCTGCCGGCTCCCGCGAGGCGCAAGATAGGCGCCTACCGTTTCCTTGCTTGAGGCTGGACCATGACAAGCGGCAAATCCGTCGCCCTGATAGGGTTGGATTGGGGCACGACGTCGCTTCGTGCGCATCTGCTCGATTCCGCCGGCGGCGTCCTGGAAAGACGAAGCTCGGCGGAAGGGATCCTGGCCGAGCACAAGGACGGGTTCGCCGGCACATTCCGGCGTTTCGTCGCGGATTGGCTCGACGCATTTCCGGGGATTCCGGTTATTGCCTCCGGCATGATCACGAGTCGAAACGGCTGGGTCGAAACGCCTTACGTACCGGTCCCGGGCGGCATTGGGGAACTCGCTGCCTCCTTGGTACCGGTCGACGTCACATCGGCGTGCCGGCTGCATTTCGTGTGCGGCATGGACCAGGACGCGGCGGCGGAAGCGCCGGACATCATGCGGGGAGAAGAAACGCAGATCGTCGGCTGCCTGGCCGAAGACGGCCGCCGCGATGGGCTGTTCGTCATGCCGGGCACCCACAGCAAATGGGTCAGCGTGCGCGATGCGCGCCTGGATCGGTTCGATACCTACATGACCGGCGAGGTCTATGCTGTCCTGAAGACACATTCGATCCTGGGGCGGCTGATGGAAGAACCTGGCGGCGCCCTGACCGGCGGGTTCGAGCGGGGGGTGAAGGCGCGGTTTGACTCGGGTGCGTCTCTGCTTCGGCACATATTCAGCGCCCGAACGTTGGCCCTGTATGACCGCCTGAAGCCGGAACAGGGCGCGGACTACCTTTCCGGCCTGCTGATCGGGGAGGAAATTCTGTCCGCCAAGCGCGATTACGGCCTGGATGACGCGGCTGCGCCGCCGGTGACGATTGTCGGCAGCGGTGCGCTGACCGAAAGATACAGTCTGGCTCTCGGCCTCGCCGGGATCGGCGCCGTGCCGGCGCCGGAAGATGCCGCCGCAATGGGGCAGTTTGCGATCGCGCGGGAAGCCGGCCTGATCACGGCGTGACCGGCGGTGCGGAACGAAAAGGAAGGTGGAACGAATGAACGGGTGGACGGCAGCCTTCGGCGAATTGCCCTTGATCGCAATCCTGCGCGGCGTGACGCCGGATGCGGTTGTCGCTATCGGCGAAGCCTTGCAGGAGGCGGGCTTCCGCATTGTCGAGGTCCCGTTGAATTCACCGGACCCGCTGCGGAGTATCGAACTTCTGTCGCAACGGTTCGGCGATGCGATGGTTGTCGGCGGCGGGACGATCCTGACGGCGGATCACGTTCAATCCGTTCATGACGCGGGCGGCACGCTGGCCGTCGCGCCCAACCTGAACGAGCGGGTCGCCGAACGCGCAGGCGCGCTTGGCATGATCTACTGTCCCGGCGTGATGACCCCGACGGAGGCCTTTCGCGCGCTGGAGCTGGGGGCGACGGCGATAAAGCTGTTCCCGGCAGAACTGATTCCGCCGGTTGGATTGAAAGCGATGAAAGCCGTCCTTCCGAAGGGGGTGCAGACCATCCCTGTCGGCGGGATCACGCCCGATACGATGGAGCAATACCTGAATGCCGGCGCATCCGGATTCGGCCTTGGCTCCGCCCTGTATCGCCCGGGGGATGCGGCGGATCAAACCCGTGCGAAAGCAAGCGAATTCGTGGCGCGGTATCGACGGATCGGACGGCCGGGCGAATTGGCGAAAGGCTGATTTTTAGCCGAGATTGTCACGTGTGAAGCGGCGCACCCTGGTTGGGTTCCTTGTGGTGGTATGGCCAGCTGATGGTGACGGTCGTGCCTTTCCCCATCTCGCTCGACACATGCAGGGCACCGTCCAAAGCAGCCGTCAGCTTCGTGCAGATATAAATTCCCAGCCCGGTGCCTCTTTCGTTGCTCGGTGCGGCGGAGGTGCCGTCGGACAGGAAAGGTTCGCCGATCTTCTCGACGAGCTCCTGCGGCATGCCTGCCCCGTCGTCGGCAACCGAGACGGAGACAGTGCCGTTCTTGGGTGTGTGCCATTCCACGGTCACGGAACCGTCTTGGTCCGTGTGCTTGCAGGAATTCGAAATGAGGTTGTTGAGGATTTGGATCAACGCCCTGCGATCCATGTAGATATCGTGCGGGCAATCCTCCGGAACGACCAGATCGATCTTCACACCCTTCTCAAGCGCGATCGGCGCAAATCCGTCGATGACCTCCTTCGAACATTCCACCAGATCGAAGGTCTGGGGCCGAAGGGTGAACTTCCCGCTGTCCAGTCGCGCCGTATCCAGGATGTCGTCGACGATGGAAAGCAGGAGCGACCCGCTCTTGTGGATGTTCTGAAGGTAGCCGCGGTACTTCTCGTTCTCGAGCGGACCGCCGACCTCGTTCAGGATCATGTCGGAAAAGCCCATGATCGCGTTCAAGGGCGTCCGCAGGTCGTGGCTGATATTGGCCAGGAATTCCGACTTCGAGTGCACGGCCTCTTCCGCGGCTTCCTTGGCGATGCGGAGTTCTTCCTCGTTCTTCTTGATTTCGGTGACGTCGATTTGAATGCTGACAAAGCCACCCCGGCTGAAGGGACGGTCGCTGGTCTTGATCCACCGCCCATCCTTCAGGCGAACGATGAACGAGCCTTCCAGTTTCTCTCTGAACTCGGCCTTTCGGCGTAGATAGTCGTCATCGTCGCCGAATTCGTCGCCGACGACCACATTGCCCCGTTCGACGTCGATGCGTCCCAATTCCGCGAAATGCACACCCGGCCGGGCTTCGTCTTCCGAATAGCCGTAGAGTTCGCGGAAACTTCGGTTGCAGGCAACCAACAGGCCGTCAGCGTCATAGATGACGACGGCTTCGGAACTATTGTCGAAGGCCTCCGCATATGCTTCGCGCGCGGCGGAATTTTCCAGTTGCCGGCGCAGGGCCTCCGTTTCGGCACGAAGCTCTTCGAGCTCTGCCTTCAGGCGCGCGTTTTCGTCCACGGCGGCCTCGTTAGCATCTTCCGTAACCTTGATAGGGGAAAGGGCGCGTGCATTGTCATCCATATGACCGGCCATCCCTTTCAGCTTTCAAGCCAAGCGACATATGCCTCCATTTGCCAGAAACATTAGCCTAATCGCAAAAGATATAGTCAGGTTCGCACCAAGTTGTCGATGGCCGAAAGGTGAAAGCGCAAGTTGATATCACGCGGACCGGTATCGGGATGCGCAACCGCCCTGTTTGACGGTGACAGGGTAGCGAGGCAGAGTTCGGCAGCGAAAAAAATGCCTTCGGGGAGGAGAATGAGAATGACCGAAAAGCCTTATACCGGCGTGTGGCCGGTGGCGCCGACGCCGTTTACCGAGTCCGGCGCCGTGGACTATGACGGCATGCGCCGGGTGATCGACTGCATGGTCGATCAGGGGGTGGACGGTATCTGCATTCTGGCCAACTTCTCGGAACAATTCCTGCTGTCGGACGAAGAGCGCGCCTCGCTGACCAGGGTATGTCTGGAGCAGGCGGACGGGCGGGTGCCGGTAATCGTCACGGCATCCCATTTCTCCACCGCGATCGTCGAGGCCCGCGCGCGGGAAGCCGCCGAGATGGGCGCGGCGATGATCATGCTGATGCCGCCCTATCACGGTGCGTTGCTGCGCGCCGATGAGGAAGGCGTGTTCGAACATTTCGAGAAGGCCGCCAAGGCCGGCGGCATCCCGATCATGGTCCAGGACGCCCCCTTGTCGGGTGTCACGCTCTCCGTCCCGTTCCTGGTTCGCATGGCGCGGGAAATCGAACAGGTCAAACTGTTCAAAATCGAAACGCCGCAGGCGGCCGCCAAACTCCGCGCCTTGATCGCGGCGGGCGGGGACGCGATCGAAGGCCCCTTCGACGGGGAGGAAGCGATAACGCTGATACCCGATCTGGATGCCGGAGCCACCGGATCGATGACATCCGCGACACTGCCGGACCTGATCCGTCCGGCCGTTTTCGCGCATCTGGAAGGGCGCCGGGACGAGGCCAAGAAAATCTACGCAAGGCTGCTGCCGATCATAAATTTCGAGAACCGGCAATGCGGCTGGCGATCCTGCAAGACCGTCATGAAGGAAGGCGGGGTGATCGCGTCGGACCATGTCCGTCACCCCACCCGCCCGTTGCATCCGGATACGCGGGAACAGCTTCTCGAACTGGCTCGCGAGGTCAATCCGCTCGCTTTGCGCTGGGGCAAGTAAGCCCGTGGTTGAGGCGTTCGGGCAGCTTGGCGATGGGCGCATGGTGGAGCGCGTGTGCCTCTCCGCGCATGGGCTTTTCGCCAATATTCTCACCTGGGGCGCGGTGCTTCAGGACCTGCGGCTCGATGGCGTGGGCCATTCGCTGGTCTTGGGGTTTCCTGAATTCGAGCATTATCCCACGCGATCCCCGAACTTCGGCTCGATTGTCGGTCGGGCCGCCAATCGGATTCGCAACGGGCAGGCCGAGATCGGCGGAAAGGTCTACCGGTTCGACAGGAACGTACTCGACAGGCACACGCTGCACGGCGGTGCGGGGGGAGCGGGAAAGCAGCTCTGGCGTATCGAGGAGGCCGGCGCCGATTTCGTGGCGCTGGCCTTGACCCTGCCTGACGGCCATATGGGGTTTCCCGGCACAATGGACGTTCGGGCGACCTATGGCATCTTGCCCGGTCCGGCCCTGGAAATATCGATTTCCGCCGAAACCGACGCGGATACGGTCTGCAACTTCGCCCATCACAGCTATTTCAATCTCGATGGCGGCGGCGACGCGCGCCGGCAGGAATTCCAGGTCCATGCCGACCACTTCCTGAAACTCGACGACGACTTCGTGCCGACGGGCGACGTCGCGTCGGTTGAGGGAACCCAGTTCGATTTCCGGACGGCCCGGCCATTGCTGTCAGGGGACGCGCGCTACGACCATAATCTTTGTCTTTCCAGGCAGCGCTGCGCCTGCCGCCCCGTCGCGCGGCTGAAGGGGGCGGAGTCCGGCGTGGAAATGACAATTGAGACGACCGAGCCAGGACTTCAGGTCTATGACGGCGGCAAGATCAGGACCGACGACCTGCCCGGACTGGACGGAACGCCCTATACCGCGTTTTCAGGCATCGCACTGGAACCGCAGGCATGGCCCGACGCGCCGAACCAGGAATGGGCTGATCAGGTCCTCCTGGCACCGGGGCAAATCTACAGGCAATTGAGCAGATTCTCTTTCCGGTGATGCCCGGATGGTGTTGTGCCCGGCGCGGGTCATGCGCGCATATCCGCGGTGTTGCAGTGCGCAACCTCGCCGAGCGACTCCCTGAAGGGGCAGGCCGCCTTCGGATGATGTGAGGGCGCGTCATTTTTGTCCGAGGATAGCGGACTCCACTGTATTTCTCCCAAAAATCCTCTATTGTTCGACGTCTTGTAACATTGTTGCGGCAGTTTCATCTGGCGCGATATGCGGCGCAACATGATGTTGTTGCGTTGCAACAATTATTGCGCTTAACTCATACGTCGATACGCAATCGCGTAAGCGAGTCAGACGGGGATTCAGAAAGGAAAGTCGAATGTTGAAGGGGAAGGCCGCCGTAGTCACCGGTTCCACCAGCGGGATCGGCCTGGGCATTGCCGAGGCGCTGGCCGCCGCAGGCTGCGATGTCATGCTGAACGGGTTCGGCGATGCGGCCGAAATTGAAAAGACCCGGGCGGCGCTTGAATCCAAAACGGGCGTGAAAGTGCTGTATAGCGGCGCCGACATGTCGAAGCCCGAAAGCGTGGCCGGCATGGTCAAGGATGCGGAAGCCGCGTTCGGCAAGGTCGACATCCTTGTAAACAACGCCGGCATACAGTTCGTCTCGCCGATCGACGAGTTCCCGGAAGGGAAATACGACGCGATCATCGCGATCAACATGTCGTCCAACTGGCATGCCATCAAAGCGGCCCTGCCGGGCATGAAAAAGCGCAACTGGGGGCGGATCATCAACGTCGCTTCGGCTCACGGACTCGTCGCGTCGCCGTTCAAAAGCGCTTACGTGATGTCCAAGCATGGCGCGGTCGGCTTGACCAAGACGGTTGCGATGGAAGTCGCGGAAACACCGATCACCTGCAATGCGATTTGCCCCGGCTATGTGCGCACGCCGCTGGTCGAAGGCCAGATCGACGATCAGGCCAAGGCCCATGGGATGAGCCGCGATCAGGTCATCCGGGACGTTCTGCTCGCTTCCCAGCCGAACAAGCGTTTCGTCGAGACCGAGGAGCTTGGCGCGCTCGCCGTCTTCCTGTGTTCCGACGGCGCCAAGTCCATTACCGGGGTTTCGATCCCCGTCGATGGCGGCTGGACGGCGCATTAAGGCGCGATGATGGACATGGACACCAGTGATGAGGCCGTAGGCCCAGGCGAACTGCAAAAGATGGCTGATACCGACCCACCGGTGTCCGCGTCCAAAAAAAGCACAGCCCAGACTGCGAAAACCGCGAAATCCGCGAAGGCCAAACCAGTAAAGGGCAAATCTGTGAAAACAAAATCGGCCAATGCCAAGCAGGCGACTGAGCCGACGGCGGAACCTGTGGTTTCCGAATCCGCCGTAACCACGCCGGTGGTGGAAGCGCCTCCGCCGGCAAGCCCCGAGAAGCACGGCCGTTTCCACGAGAAACGGCTTTGGAAGCCGCAGGGCAAGAAGGTTCTCAGCCTGGCCTTTCAAGGCGGTGGCGCGCATGGCGCCTTCACCTGGGGGGTGGTCGACAGGCTGCTCGAGGATCCGACCTTCGAGATCGAAGGGATCACCGGCACCAGCGCGGGGGCGATGAACGCGACCGTGCTGGCCTATGGCCACGCGAAAGGCGGCAACGAGGGTGCGCGCGAAGCCCTGGATGCTTTCTGGCACGGTGTGGCCAAGGCCGCGCGCTACAGTCCCTACAAGCCGACCTTTTTCGACAAGATGAAGGGGAACTGGTCGCTCGACAATTCGCCCGGCTACCAGATCATGGACATGATCGGTCGGATGTTCTCGCCCTACGATCTCAATCCCGGCGGGGACAATCCGCTGCGAGAGATCCTCAACGAATTTGTCGATTTCGAATACCTGCGGAAGAATTCGAAGATCAAAGTCTTCCTGAACGCGGTCAACGTGCGGACCGGGAAGCTGAAGCAGTTCACCGATGACGTCATGACCGTCGATGCGGTTCTGGCTTCCGGCTGTCTGCCCTTCATGTTCCATGCGGTCGAAATCGACGGCGAGCATTATTGGGACGGGGGCTATTGCGGCAACCCGGCGCTCTATCCGTTGATCTATCATTGCACCAGCCCGGATATCCTGCTGGTTCAGATCAATCCGCTGGAACGGAAAGAGCTTCCCCGCTCGGCGCGCCAGATCCTCGATCGCGTCAACGAGATCAGTTTCAACTCCTCCCTGATGCGCGAGATGCGGGCCATCAAATTCGTCTCCGACCTGATCGACCAGGGGAATCTGAGCGAGGAGGAATATGTGAAGCTGCATATTCACATGATCTCGAGCAGCGAACTTCAGGAATTCGGCGCCTCCTCGAAACTGAACGCGGAGTTGGACTTCCTGTTGACCTTGAAGCGGCTCGGCCAGGAAACGGCGGACAAGTGGCTTCAGGACAACTGGGACAAGGTCAACGTCGAGTCGACCTGTGATTTGGGAACGTTCATGTAACCGGTCCGGCATCATGCCCGGACCGCAAGCAGGAAACAGGACTAACGGCCAAGAAACCGGAGGGGATTGCCGTGAACCGTGACGAAATTCTGAAGAAACCGTCCATGCCGATTGCCGGGCCGAGTTACCCGAAGGGACCGTACCGCTTCGTCAACCGCGAATACATGATCATCGTCTATGAAAGCGATCCGGAAGCCGTCCGTCATGCGGTGCCCGAGCCGCTGGAGCCCGAGGTCGGCAATCTGGTCTATTACGAATGGATCAAGATGCCGGACAGTTCCGGGTTCGGGGACTATACGGAATCCGGCATCGTCATTCCCTGCCGGTATCAGGGCGAGCCGATCAACTTCACCGCTCAGATGTATCTGGATGACGACCCGCCGATTGCCGCGGGCCGCGAAATCTGGGGCTTCCCCAAGAAATGGGCGCATCCGAAGATGGAAGTCGTCGAAGACACGCTGACCGGCACTTTGGACTATGCCGGGCAGCGCGTCGCGACCGGCACGATGGCCTATAAGCATGAAAGCCTTGCGCGGACGCCGGAAAAGACGATCCAGGCGCTGGGCAAGACCCAATGCAATCTGAAGCTCATCCCGGGACCGGACGGGGAACCCGCGATCTGCCAACTGATTGCCTACAACCTGACCGAAGTGTCGGTTAAGGGCAGTTGGACGGGTGATGCGCGTCTGCATCTCGTCCCGCATGTCAACGCACCGGTCGCTGACCTGCCGGTTCGCCGGGTGGTCGGCGGGCGTCATTTCGTGGCCGACCTGACGTTGCCCTACGGCCGCATACTCTTCGACTATCTGGCCTGACGCCGACAGTATCCAGGCTTGGGACGTTTGGGGCCGCACCGGAATCCCGGTGCGGCCCTTCCTATGTCTGAACGCCACTTGCCGGGCGGACTGGCAGGTCCGCTTCGGCGACCCATATTTAAACGGCGTGAAAGGCCGTAAGTCCTTGTGTATAAATTGATTGCGATTTAAGGGCGGATGGAAACCCGGCAGCGGGGACCGCATGCGCCGTTTCGAAACGGACGCGCGGCGTTTACACGCCCGATACAACGACCCAAAGAAGCTTTGAAATATAGCCCGCTCCTGACGTTTCCCATTTTCATTGTCGTTGTTCTGGCGATGGGCATGTGTGGAACGAGCCGGGCGCAGGAGACGCAATCCGCCCCGCAAACCCTGCAGCCCTACACGGTGGCCTTGGAGGGGGTGGACGCGATCGATCCCGCGATCGGCCAGCAGATCAGGGATGTGAGTTTGTCCCTTCAATTGCAGGAAACGCCGCCGCCCACATTGGCCGGGCTGCGTCGCCGTGCCGATCAGGACGTGACCCGGTTCCTGGATGCGTTGCAGTCGCATGGCTATTACGACGCCACGGTGGAGGCCGACATCCGCCCACCCGCCGAAGGGGGCGGGCCTGCCGCGCTCGTCTTCGGGATTGAGCCGGGCGCGGTCTATGTACTGGGGGAAGTGTCGATCGTCCGCGCGGACATTCCCCAGGGGGCGGTGGCCGATGCGGTGCTTCTGGATTACCTCAATCTGGTTCCCGGCGCACCGGCGACGGCGGCGGCGATCATCGATGCCGAAGGTCTGCTGGCCAGACAATACCGGATCTATGCCTTTCCCTTCGCCGCGGTGCCGTCCAGGCGGACCGTGATCGATCGCGACATGAAACGGATGACCGTCCAATACACGGTGCAAACCGGCGTCCCGGCGGTTTTCGGCGCGATCCGCGTCGAAGGCCTGCGGGATGTCGGCGAGGAATTCGTCCTTGCCCATGTCCCTTGGACCTATGGCGCCGCCTACAACATCCAATTGATTGAAGAATATCAGCGCAAGCTGGCCCGGACCGGGCTGTTCGATTCCGTCACCGTCGCGCCGGTTCGCTCGGCGGCTTCCGGGCAGGGCGGCGGGCCCGTGCAGGCGATCCCGATCCTGGTGACCTTGCTGGAGCGAGACCACCGCTCCATCGGGTTCGGCGCGACCTATTCGACTGAAGAGGGGCCCGGTGCCCATGCCTATTGGGAACATCGGAACTTATTCGGAGCGGGTGAGAACCTGCGCTTCGCGACCGAAGCATCGGATGTGGAGCGGGCACTGACCGGGACGTTCAAGAAACCTGTTTTTCAGCGCATCGATCAGGCGCTGGTCGCGGAAGGGTCGATCAAGGACGTCACCACCGACGCCTTCGATGAAACCCGCGTCTCCAGCTTCATCGGCGTGGAACGGAAGTTGACCCAGTCCTGGAGCGTCACCGCCGGCCCGACGTTGGAACTGATCTCCCAAGACACGGAACAGACCGGGCAGGACGACTTGATCCTTGCCGGGTTTCGCACCGGTTTGAAATTCGACAATACGGACAATTTCCTGGACCCGACGCGGGGCAGCCGGCTGCAGATCGACGTTTCGCCCTTCCACGATTTCGGCGGTTTCAACGAGACCTTCCTGAGTTCAAGCCTGCATACGTCCCATTATCTCTCGGTCGACGACGACGGCGATTTCGTCCTGGCCGGACGCACGCGGCTGGGCACGATCGTCGGCGCCGAGCGCGCCGATGTCCCGGCCGCCAACCTTTTCTTCGCAGGCGGCGGCGGGTCGGTTCGCGCTTTCGGGTTCCAGCGCCTCGGGCCGCTCGACGCGGAACTGGATCCGCTGGGCGGCCGGTCCGTCGTCGAGGTCGGTATGGAGTTCCGCGCGCGTATCACGGAAAACTTCGGCATCGTGCCCTTCATCGAAGGCGGGAATGTGTATGAGGAAGAGATACCCTCCCTCAGCGAGTTGGACCTGCAATGGGGCGCCGGGCTCGGATTCCGGTACTACACCGCGATCGGCCCTGTGCGCCTTGATATCGCCGTGCCGATCGACAAGCGCGAGAACATAGACGACGACTATCAGTTCTATGTCAGCCTGGGGCAGGCTTTCTGAATGGCTGACAGCCCGCAGAAAAAGACCGAACAATCGGGAAGGGGCGGCTGGCGCTGGAAACGTTGGATCGTCCCTCCGCTTGCCGCGCTTCTATTGCTTTGCGGCTCGGTCTATCTGCTGACCGCGACCGGGCCCGGCTTGCGGCTCGCCCTCGGCATTGCCGCAGGCCCGATTTCCGAGAGCCTGGAAGGGGAGTTTACGGCAGAGGGCATATCCGGTTCTCTTTGGTCGGAATTGCGGATCGACCGGCTGGCCCTGGCGCTGCCTGACGGATTGTCCGTGGAAGGTAAAAATCTCCTTGTGGCGTGGCAACCGACCGCGCTGCTCGGCGGGCGGTTGCAGGTGCAGGCCGTCGGGGCCGAGCACTTGGCGGTTATCCTTCCCGATGCAGGGCCGAGCGAGTCCCCAGGCGAAGAGGAAAAGGCGGCCGCCTTCTCCATCCCGCGCTTGCCGGTGCGCGTCGCCGTTCGGAAGTTGGACTTTCCCGTTGTCAGCGTGACGATGCCGGACGGCACCGCATACCGGGCGTCGATCCTGGGCGGGGTCTCGACGACGGAGCGTGATGAAATCCAAACGACGGTGGATATCGCGGCGGAGCTTGACGGCAAACCGGTCGACCGGATCGCACTCGACGCCTTGGTTTCACCCGGCGACGAACCGAGGATGACCTTCTCCCTGACCGCTGAGGTGCCGACCGACGGGGTGCTTTTCGCCGTGCTCGACGCGCCGCCGGAATTCCGCCGCCCGGTTTCGGCTGCAATATCCGGCTCCGGCATGTTGACCGCTTGGGCCGGCGACCTGCAGGTGACGGCACAGGGGCTTGCCGGTCTCAGCGGTAAACTCGGTCTGGGTATCACCGATGCCGGGCCGCAGGCCTCTTTCGATGGTACCGCGGCGCTGCTCGACCCCGAAACCCTCGGCTTGCCGGCGGATTTGGCGGGAGACTATTCGATTGCCATTCCGGACCTGTCAGTGCTGGACGATGTCCTCTCCGTCCAGGGGTTGCAGGTGAAGAAGGATGGGTTGGCGGAAATCATCCTTTCCGCGCGTATGGCGCTGGATCAGTCGGATCTGTCCGCCAATGGAATCGTCACGCTGGCGCCCGATGCCGCAAGACTTGCCCAAATCCCGGTTACGTTCGCGTTTGCCCAGGTCACCTTCCAGGCGACGGG
>Ga0070726_10001442_pt1 | contig 24014 bp, 20 predicted proteins | sample tdAd471_FD_67275 | JGI IMG/M metagenome (GOLD analysis project Ga0070726, IMG submission 67275) | Marine sediment microbial communities from the Atlantic coast under amendment with organic carbon and nitrate - tdAd47.1 | ecosystem: Environmental > Aquatic > Marine > Coastal > Sediment | place... | reverse complement strand
CATGTGATACCCGGTCGGGCCCCCGTCGTTGCTGGGTTCCAGCGGCTACCCTCTACAGCTTATGACGCAAGTTGAGACGCCAACAGAACCCCGCACCGCCCGGCTGAGCGGCGCTGCGCTCGGCGCGTTCGGGATGGTCGTGCTCGCCGTGGTTATCGGCTGCGGGTCGCTCGCGACCAGTGTCTTCGCCGGATGGAACGTCTGGGTCGGTGTCCTGGTCGCTCCTCTGTTCGCGCTCAACGGCTGCATACTGGCGTTCCTGGCGCTGAAATCGATCGAGCGATCCAACGGGCGTGTCATGGGGCGCCCGCTCGCGCTCGTCGCGCTCTTCTGCGGTGTCGGAGTGACGGCCATCCAAGGCGCTCTGGTTCTGCTGGCCCTGGTCACGCTCAGCGCGTCGTCCACACTCGCGCCCGTTGGTGCCGAACTGGTCGGGTACGCCCAGGCCGATCGCGACCGCCTCGCCCGCGGCCTGCTCGCCGAGGACGTCTCCGAAAGCATGTCCGATGCGGACCTCGACCGTTTCGCCGCCACCGTTCGGGATCGGCTCGGTACGGTGACCGACAGCAGCGCCGGTTTCAGCCTGATCCTCGACGCCCGACGCGTTTTCAGCGAAGCGGGACCGATGGAGGGCTACCAGCCCGACGCCGAGAATCTGCCCCGCCCGATCTACCTCCACTTTGGCGATCGCCGCGTTCTCACCTATGTCTTCACCGACCAGCGAGCGTTGCAGGACAAGAAAATCCGCATCCGCGACATGCTGCTGATTGCGGACGGCGGCTCGGTGATCGTGCTCGCTCCGGACGGTCCGGCGACCGAACTCGCCGGAGCCGCCGGCTGGGAGATCGTGCGGGCCGAAGAGGGCGTTCAGGACTTAATGCTCGAGTAGAGCGCGATGGCCAGCGGGAGCACGATGAGTGCCGGCACGAACGGGCCAAGCCAAGCCGGGAGGCCCGGGAGCGGCAGCGTGGACGCCGCGGCCGCGGCGCCGAGCCCGATCATCGCGATCGGGGCGGCTCGCATCGCCGGTCGGATCATCGGACCGGGCATGCGAAGGAGAAAGCACGGCAGGGTGGCCATGAGGGTGAGGAGCCCCGCCAGCAGCGAGGCGTACCGCCCGAAGCGGATGCGCTCGAGTTCCGACGCCTTGCCGTCGGTCAGGCCGCCGCCGTCAATGATCTCCCCCAGTTGCCGGAAGGAAAGATTCTCCGCGAGACCGGTGAGGTATCGCACCTTGATCCGTTCCGGGCTGAGGCGCGACTCGACCCGGTCAACCACCTCGAGTGTTCGAGTCTCGATAGGGTCGGCACCTTCCTGTTCGGAGCGTCGGTTCACCGGCTCGCGCAAGCCGTTTTCGAGGACCCACGCCTCGCCGTCCCACTGCGCCGAATCGGCCACGATCACAGATCGCACGGAGAACGTGCCGTCGGCGGTCTTCTCACGCTCGTAGATCAGCGGCGCGATCAGGCGCTGCTCGGCGTCGATGAAGCGCGCCGCCGAAAACAGACGCATCTCGCCGTCGGGCGAAGGCGGGAGGCGGAAGCTCCTGACGGATCGGTCGCCGCTGTCGCTGATGCTGCGCGTGAGCATATGGGCCATCGACGGGACAACGACCTCCATATTGACGATCTGCGCGCCCGTCACGAGCAGCGCGACCACCAGGAACGGGCGTGCGAGCGACTGCAGCGAGACGCCGCTGGCGAGCAGCGCAACGAACTCGCGCCCCCGCACCATTTGCGCGCATGTGAATCCCATCGCGCCGATGAGCACGACGCCGCCGAGGTAGTTGAAGAGTTGGAGCAGTCTCGGCACCCAGATGTCGATGATCAGCAGCACGGTCAGCACCGCCGTGCGGAGCGGGGATTCGTCGGGCGCCCCGCTGGAAGCCTGATCCGCGAAACGGCGCAGGTTGACGAACACGTCGACGACGACGATGAACCCGAACAGGAACACCAGCAGCGACAGCACATTAATCAGGTACACACGCGCGATGTACCGGTGGATGGTGTTCACGTCCGACTCCGCAGGATGCGCAGTGAAAATTTCATTACGCCAGCAGTGTACGCTCGAACACGCTCAGACACGGACCAGCGTCCGGTACTGCTGCACGACAGCGCCGGCGAGCAGAGCAACGCCGCCCCACAGCAGAATCAGCCCGTGCAGACCGGATTTCTCGGTGATCTGCTGGCCGGTCGAAATCATGACGACCGCGCCGAGGGCGGGGAAGAACGACCACAAGAAAACGACCAGAGGCAAGGCGTCGCGCAGGCGCATCGCCATCACCGAACTGAGCACGCCCATGAGCAAAACAGCGCAAACAAATGCGGCTCGCTCGTTCATCCTCGAAACGATGTCGCGATCCTGGCGCTCCATCCGTTCGCGAAGGAGCCGCGCCTCTCGGTGAACGCCTCGCAGCACATCGCTGCCGGAGTCCGCGCCGCTCGCGTGAGCCCGGTCGGACGCCTCGAGTAATTGAGCGGCGGTCCAATCGTCTTCGGCGAGTTCACCCTGCCCGCTCAGGACGACGCCCGAGTAGGGCAGCGCGTCCTGCTCGGCCCCGAGGGTCGCGGCGTCTCGGGCCGCGTCGGGCCCCGCCGACGCGCTGTCGAGCGTGACGACCTTCTCGAGTTCGAGCGTCAGTGCGATCCGTGGTCCGGCCTCCGCGGCTGCTTCGCCCGCGACGCGTACACCCTCCATGCCATCGCCGCGAGAGCCACCACCCACATCCATCGCGAAACCGGAACCCGAGGACATCGAGTCGACGAAACGGAGCGTCGCGCCCTGCGCAAAGTGCGTGCGTGAGAACCCGCGCTCGCTGGAGTAGACCACGCGGATCAGCGGCTCGTTGAGATCGCCTCGCGTCGAGCGCAAGCGCCAGAACCCGTCCTCGCTCGTGATCTCGTCCGCCTCGATCGAGATGGTCTCACGGTCGCGAGACAGCACCAGGCGGCCGTCGTTTTCCACCCGATCGCGGATCGATTCGGCCACGCGCAGACGACCGAGTTCGATGGCGAGTTGGCGAGCCCGGCGGTCGGTCTTGTCGAGGCGTCGCGGCTCGCGCCTCGCCTCACGCATTTCACGGAATGTCAGCAGCTTCGGGTCGTCGTCGAAGTTCGACGGCAGGATGAGCCGCCCGGTCCCGAGCGTGCCGATGGAGAAACTCACATCGCGGTCGGGCACCAGCCCGACCGGCTCGGTGAAAGCGAGTTGGACCGAGGTCCCCCATTCACCGGTGCCGGTCTCCTCGGGGGTCGCCTCGCTGAGCCACATATCGACTCGCCTCGCGGCGACGAACTGACGGGTCACGCCGTCCTCGTCGACCTCGGCCCCGACGACACTGAGCAGGATGAGGTGGTCGATCGCCGCCGAGCCCTCAGGCAGATCCGGGCGGTAGATCTGGTCGGCGTACAGATCCCACGCGCCGAGTCGGATAGGCGAGCCGTCTCGTATCGGGCCGATGATCAGCCGCCCGACATCCCGCGCGATGATCTGCTCGGCCGCCTTGTAGAAGCGCGGCATGACGGAATTGGCCAGGACCGCAACGATCAGCGCCAGAACGAGCCCCATGAACACGGAGGGCATCAGAATCGCTCGCTGCGGAATCCCGCTGGCCCGGCAGGCCGTGGCCTCGTTGTCGGACGCGAAGCGGTGGTAGACGATCGTGGCGGCGAACCCCGCCGCGAACGGTAAGGCAAACTGCGACATCGGCACAGAGAGCAGGCCCATGAGCTTGATCGCGTCGGCCAGCCCGACATCCCCGCGCGCCAACGGCCGGACCGCCGCCGCGAAACTGACCAACCCAACCAGCGCAACCGCGATGAGCAGCAGCGTGCGCATCAGTTCGCTCGTGAGATACTTCCACAGGATGAACGGAGGGCGGGTCGACGCCATGATCCGCCCATGGTCCCCGGTGGCCCAGTCCGAGGCAAACGCGGGTACCCAGAAAGAAATGAGCCCGCTTTCCCTAGAATGAAGACGGACGACAAGCCTGCCCCACCTTCCGCACGAGCGTTCATTATGGCCGCGACCCGTTTCTCATCCCTCTCCCGTCGCACGCGATGCACGATCGCCGGGATCATCGGGTTTGCGCTCCTCGCCGTGACCGGCAGCGCGATCGTCTGGGCCATGCAGGGCCAGGACCCGCCGGACGGGCGGATGAACGGCGCCGAGATCGCCGCCTACCGGGCGGGTGACGAGGTCGAAACCGCGCTGCGTTGGCTGGAGCGTCGCGCTTCGGCGGCGAGCGACGAACTGAGCCGCCTCATCCGAGCGAACAGCCCGCACGAACTGCTGTTCGACGCCTCCCAGCGCCTCCAGCAACGACTCGGGCTCTTCGAGTATCAACCCGGCGACGCCGGTGAAGACTGGAATCGGTTCGATCCGACGAAGTCCGGCGAGCGGCGATCGACGGTCCTGCTCGTCCACGGCCTCGACGAACCGGGCGACCTCTGGGACGAACTCGCCCCGGCTCTCGCCCTTGAGGGACACCGGGTGCTCCGCTTCAACTACGCCAACGATCAGGCCCCGTCCGCTTCGGCGGACGACCTCGCCGCAGCGTTGCGACGGCAGACAGACGCCGGTGGCTTCGACAGAGTTTCGATCGTCGCGCACTCCATGGGCGGCCTCATCTCTCGGGACCTGCTGACTCGCCATATGACCGCTTCCGATTGGGCCGGCCCGCAGGTCGAACGACTGATCACCGTCGGCACGCCCAACGCCGGGTCACCGGTCGCGATGCTCCAGCCGATCGGCGAGGCGCGGGAGGTCGTCGCGCGGGTCTGGGCGTCCCGGTCGCTCGATCCATCGGAGGTCCTCGCGTTCGTGGTCGACGGTTCCGGCGACGCCGCGGCCGACCTGGCTGCCGGGTCAGACTATCTGACGGACCTCAATTCGCGCTCGCTCCCCGAGACGACCGAGATCACCATCATCGCCGCCCGGGCCACCGCTTCGCAGCGCGAGAAGATCGACGAAATCGCCTCTTCGGCTCCCGTCACGGGCCTGCTCGGTGAAGATGCACGGGACCTGTTGCTTGGCCGGATTGATGCGATGACCGACCAGATCGGCGACGGCGTGGTTCCGGTGTCCTCGACCCCTCTGGAGGGCGTCGAGGACTATCAGATCGTCGAAGCCAACCATCGCAGCGCCCTTCGGACCCTCCCGGTGCTCAGCACCCAGCCGGTGCCCCCGGCGATCCCGATCATCCTGAACCGGCTGCGCGATCGGCTCGAATCGGGAACCGAATCGCCCGAAGATTCATCGAATTCGCCCGCCGGACCCTGAAGCTGTCCTGCTAGGATCAATTTCGATGCTCCGTCGCCACCACTGCGAACTCGCCTTCGAAGAGCACCTGCGCCGGCTCCGCCTGCCCTATGTCGCGGTCGATGAAGCCAAGCGTTCGCTGCTCCCGGGCGGACCGGACGAAGCGTTCGGCGCCGATCCCGGGGCGATCAAGTCCTTCGATTTTCTCGTCTCGACACCCGAGCGCAATCTGCTTGTTGACATCAAGGGACGCAAACTCCGTTGGACCGCCCGATCCCGGATTGGGCGCCTCGAGAACTGGGTGACCCGCGAGGACCTGCGGTCTCTCGAACGATGGGAGTCGCTGTTCGGCGATGGTTTCGAGGCGGTGTTCGTGTTCGCGTACTGGACGGATCGGCAGCCTCCGGACGGCGAGTTTGATCACCTGCTTCGGCATCGGGATCGCTGGTACGCCCTTCGCTGCGTGACACGGGCCGACTACGCCGCGATCGCCAGAACCCGCAGCCCGAAGTGGGAAACAATCGACCTGAGCCCGGACGATTTCGCGCGCGTGGCCTGCGGGCTTACCGGCGCGCGTCGTTCGCGTGCGGCGGACCGTCCGCGACCTGATTTCGGGCGTCGCTTGTGGGCGTCCGAACGCCGGGGTACCGTGATGGCATGAAGACACTCGTCCGCCGAAGCGTGGTTTGTGGTTCCGTTCTCGCCTGCTCCGCGGTCGCTGTGCTCGCTCCCGTCGCCTCCGCGCAGTCGGCGACGCCGCCGCGTGTGCAGGACCTGAGTTCCGGGAGCGCCATCCTGCCCTATCTGATCGGCGGTATTCTCGCGATCGCCGCGGTCGCACTCGCGGCGATGCCCAGCCGACGCGAGCACCAGGACTGATCCGGCCACGCCTCCGGAACACACGGTCCCGGCGGCGCGTCTACAGTCTGAGCACCCCGAGCGTCCCCGCTCTCGAAAGGAGAGTGCTTCCATGAATCGGAAGTCGTACCGAGGACTGATCACGTTGAACGTGCTGCTGATCGTGGCGCTGGTGCTGGTGAGCATCGGCCCAGCCGAGTCGAGCGCACAGAACGCCAACCGCGCCCGAGGCCAGTACACCGCGCTCGGCATGAAAGTCACCGGGTCGGTATCCGACGCGATCGCGATCTTCGATGCCAACAATCAGGAGATCGTCGCCCTGCGCTGGGACGCCAGCCGCCGGAGCCTTGTCGGGATCGACTACGCGTCGCTCCAACAGGCCTCGAACAGCGGGGGGGGGACGCGCCGATGAGCGACTCCAAGCAAACAACCCGGATCGACACCGGCGCCGCCGCGCTCTGGGCCTCGGCGTTCGTGATCATGGCCATGATCATCACGCAGGCGTCGAACATGCGTCTGGGCAACGAAGCCCGGGCCGATGTGGCGACCGTCGGCTCGATGACGGTCACGAACATCCAGGCTCGCGAAGACTCCGACGTGCTGCTCGTGCTCAACGACGCCCAGGAGCGCCTGTACATCTTCGGCCTCGAGCAGGGCCGTTCGCTCGACCTGCTCCAGACGCAGAGCCTTCCCGAGATCTTCGAAAGCGCCCGGCGCTCGCCCTGATCGGCCAGGAGCCCGCACAACCGGGGTGAGACCCGGTCTCGATGAGCCGTGCTGCCGCGCGGCTCGCTTTCGTTTTTGGAACGTGCCGGTATAGTGCCTGAGGTTTCCGAGTTCGAATCCGATGCGCCGGTCGGGGGCGCAGCGGACCCAAAAACCTTCCCGACGACATCCGAACCGGTGCTGGGCCGCGAAGGCTGCGCGACGCGTTCGGACCGAATCTGAACACGGAACCGATCCCGACATGTCTATCTTCCCTCTGCCGCAGTTCGAGACCGATCTCGACGACCAACGTCACGCGGACATCATCGCCTACAAGAAGCTCAAACCGCCGACATCGATGGTGCTGCGCTTCGGCTCGATGAAGCTCATCGGCGAGTTCCCCTACGACGGCGACGCCAAACCCGGTTGCGGGTCGAAGATCGTCGCATCCACCCATCGCGGCACCGAGATCGGCGAGATGCTCACCAGCACCTGCCCGAACGCGGGTTGCTCCAAGAGCGTCACCCGCAAAGAAATGCTCGAGTACATCGATCGATCGGGCGGCAAGGATTACCCGTTCTTCAGCAAGGGCCGGATCCTGCGTGTCGCGACCGTGGAAGACCTCCAGACGTTCGATCGGCTCAAGGAACAGGCACCGGGCTGGCGCAAACGCGTGCAGGAGCTCGCCAACCACTACATGCTCGACATGAAGGTGGTCGAGGTCGAACCGATCCTCGGCGGTGAACTCCTCACCGTCTACTACCTCTCCGAGGACCGTGTGGACTTCCGCGAACTGGTCAAGGACCTCGGCTCGGAATTCGGCACGCGGGTCGAGATGCGTCAGATCGGCGCGCGCGACGAAGCCAGGCTCGTCGCCGACTACGAGAAGTGCGGCCAGCACTGCTGCTGCAAACAGTTCCTCAAGGTCCTCAAACCGGTCTCCATGCGATCGGCGAAGGTCCAGAAGGCGACGCTGGACCCGCTCAAGATCTCCGGGCGCTGCGGGCGGCTGATGTGCTGCCTCCGCTACGAAGACAAGACCTATGACGATCTGCGCAAAAACCTGCCCCGGCGCAAGTCGCGCGTCGGCACGCCCCACGGGCCGGGCGAGGTCCGTGACACCCAGATCCTGACCCAGCTCGTCCTCGTCTCGCTGGATCACAACCGAGAGCAGGTCGCGGTGCCGGTGGAGGAACTCGTCTCGGTCGAGGAGGCCGAGAAACTGCTCGCCGCCGGCAATGCGCCCGCGAGTGATCCGCTCCGCGGGATGAGCCCCGAACGCGCCGCGTCGCGTTCGGAATCACGATCCGACCGCTCCGACCCGCAGAAGACCCACCGGGAGCGGTCACAGAGCGAGGAGTCCTCGTCAACCACGGAGCGACCGAAGCGCCGGCGAAGCCGCCGAGCCTCCGGCGACGAACAAGCAGGCCCAGACCAGGGCGCACCCGACGGAAAGACGAAGTCGCGCCGGTCGCGACGCCGGCGGAAGCCGCGCGGGCGCAAATCCGGCGAGGGATACGACGCCCCGGACCTGCGCGACAAGTCCGCCAGAGGAGACGGCGACGCACCGGAGGCATCCGGGGACGGCACCGAAAAGCCCTCCGGATCGAACCGCTCGTCCTCGAAGCGTCCAAAGCGCCGGCGGCGGCGCCCACGCGGCGGGTCGGGAGACACCGGCGACGACGGATCGGCCAGCGGCTCGAACGAGTGAACCCCGATCTCGCCGAGGGCGTAACGCGACAGGTCAGAACCGCCCCGAGCCGATAAGGTGTCCGCGATGAGCGACCACAGCAGCAACCCACCCACAGACGTGAAGCATCGCAAGCCGAAGGCCGAGGGCTCGATCAAAGAGACCCTGATCTCGCTTGTGATCTCGCTCGCGATGGCGCTCATCTTCAAGCTCTACCTCATCGAGGCCTATCGCATCCCGACGGGCTCGATGGCCCCGACCCTGCTGGGCGCCCACATGCGCGCCCAGGGGCCGGAGACCGGCTACAACTGGCCGATCGGCCCCTGGTACTACGCCGGAGACATGCCCTTTGGCATTCAGGGCCCGATCCAGGGCAGCGACGGGCGTCGGTACGGGGGGGAATACCCGTCGCTCATGGACCCCATGACCGGCTTCCCGTACGAGTCGACCGGCCCCGACCGGACCGGCTCCCCGATCCCGGAGCCTATGCGCACCCGCGCCGGCGACCGGATTCTCGTCCAGAAGTACCTCTACGAGGTCCGTCCGCCGCGCCGGTTCGAGGTTGTGGTCTTCAAGAACCCAACCGGAGCCGAGCAGAACTACATCAAGCGTCTGGTCGGGCTTCCCAACGAGCACCTGTGGATCGTCGAGGGAGATGTGTTCACCACGCCGTTGATCCCGGCGGGCGAGGGTGCCGACCTCGCCGGGCTCGCGCTCGAGCGGAACGCCTGGCAGATCCAGCGCAAGCCGTTCGAGGTCCAGCGGGCCCTCTGGCAGCCGGTCTTCTCCAGCGAATTCACGCCGCTCAACCCGCAGATGAACACGGTTCGCTATTTCGATTCGCCGTGGATCGCAGGCTCGGACGAGTCGCTGTGGGCCATCGATGGCCAGCGTTCGTACACCTACGGATCGAACACTCCGACCACACTGGAGTGGGACAGCGTCCGCTGGCCGGTGACCGACTTCGAGCCGTACAACGACGGCACGCCGAACTGGCAGCGGGGTCGCAGCACCCCCGTGTACCCGGTCGCCGACATCCGCGTCCGCGCCGGCATCCAACCGAGGACCGAAGGCCTGACCACGACGATCTCGCTGACCGCTCGTCAGCACGAGTTCCGAGCCGTGATCGGTAACGGGCGTGCCGCGATCCAGATGCGCCCGCTCGGCGCTTCGTCCGAAGTGTCCTGGACCACGCTGTCGGACGCGGATGCCCCTTCGTTCAGGCCAGGGCGCACGACCAATGTCGAGTTCTGGCATCACGACCAGCAGCTGCTGCTCGTGATCGATGACAAACAGATCGGGAAGCCCGCACGCTACGACTGGTCGCCCGATCAGCGCCTCGAATTCGTCACCGGTCGGTCGTTCGAGAACCTTCGCTACCTGCCCGGCTCAACGGACGGCAACCCCCGGTACAACTTCGACAGCCTCCTCAACGCCGCAACATACGAGGCGCACGGACGTCCCTCGGTTTCATTCGGCTTCGAGGGCTCCCCGGTCACGCTCCACCGCGTCGGTCTCGATCGCGATATCTACTACCGCCCGTTCCACAACGGGCTCGGCTCGCCCCGGCGCGCCTTCGCTTGGCACCCCGATGACCTCGCCACCCTCGGCCCCGACCACTTCTTCATGCTCGGCGACAACTCGGGCTCGTCGCTCGACGGTCGCGGCTGGCCGACGCACAGCACGCCGATCGACCCGACCGTCGCCGACCAGATCGACGGGACCCTGGGCGTGGTCCATCGCGACCTGCTGCTCGGCAAGGCGTTCTTCGTCTACTTCCCCGCGCCGTACAGCGCGTTCGGGCGCGTTCCGATCCCGGACTTCGGGCGGATGCGCCTGATCGAGTAGCCAGAGCTTCAGGCGTCGAACGCCAGAGGATCGTCTTTCGGCGTCGGGTCGCCGTGCGCGTCGACGATCCGTTCGACCGAAGCGAGGACGTCCCGCAGTTCACGGCGCTGCCCGCTGCACCCCAACGCAACCCGGGCGATACGCAGCCGATCCCGGGTCCGGACCTGAACCGAGGTGCCGGTCGCCTCGATCAACAGCTTCGCGAGCATCTCGTCGAGCGATCGGTTCGTCCGTGCTCGGCGGATGTCGGACGTGTCGATCAGCACCGGGACCGGACGCCCGTCGGGCTGCGTCTCAACGATGATGTTCGACGGCTTGTGATCCCGGTTGAATCGTCCCGCTCGCACGAGCTTACCGACGTCTTCGCCAAGGCGATCAAGAAGCTCTCGATCGTCGCCCGAACCGACCGATCGCTCGCTCGCGAATCGCAGCAGCGTCGGCCCCTCCACCCGTTCGATGATGAGCGCTTCCACCCGATGCCCCGAGGGGTCAGTGCCACGGACGATCGCGTGGGTGTGGCAGACGCGCAGGCCGGCGGAAGCGACCGCGGCAGCACCCCGCGCCTGACGCCAGTGACGGGTGCGTCTGACGACCGACCGGATCCGGTCGATCGCGCGGTCCAGCGCCAGCGCCTTGACCACCACCGGGTAGCCGGCGGCCTCGCCGGCCAGCACCGTGGTCCGATCGTCGGATTTGATCACCCGCGCCGAAGCCCCGAACGACTCGGCGCAGACCGCGCGGGCGATCGATCGGGCCTTGGCGCCGGCGAGCTCGGTCCCGTCCGAAACCGAGGGGATCACCACACGCACGCGGCTGGTAGGGGCCATGATCATGCCGCGCGAGTGTACACCGGCTTTGACCCCACACGCGTGCCAAGCGACGATGACCATGTGAGTGCCGAGAGCCAACCCCAGTCACGAGGTGCGGAGCGCGATCGCGAACTGTCGCTGGCGGTCACGGTGACCTGCTTCAACAACGAGGCGACCATCGGACGCACGCTCGACAGCGTCCGAGGCCTGGGCGCCCCGATCCTCTGCGTGGACTCGGGCTCGACGGACCGAACGGTCCAATTGTGTGAACAGCGCGGGGCGACCGTCATCCACCAGCCCTTCCTCGGTTATGTGAAGCAGAAGCAGTTCGCCCTCGACGAATCGTCGAAACTCGGTCTCGATTGGACGCTGCACCTCGACAGCGACGAGTCGCTTGAACCCGATCTGCAGGCCAGCGTCCGCCGAGCCCTCCACGACGCTGGCGGCCGGGTCGACGGCTTCGAGATCAACCGGAAGGTCTTCTACCGAGGGCGCATGCTCGAGCATGCCTGGCAGCCGGAGTGGCGCCTGCGCCTCGTGCGCACCGGCAAGGCCCGCTGGGCGGGCTACGACCCGCACGACAAGTTGGAACTCATCGACCAGACCGGCTCGATCGGTCGGCTGCAGGGCGACTGTCGCCACGACTCGATCGAATCGATGGCGTCGTTTCTCGCTCGTCAGGTCAGCCACGCGCGGATCGCCGCCGAGAGCTACCGAGCCATGGGGCGTCGAGGTAAGCCCTCCAAACTCGTCACCTCGCCCGCCGGAGCGTTCCTGAAAATGCTCATCCGATCGAAAGCGTATCGCGACGGCTGGCGCGGCTGGTGCGCTGCGGGCACGACCGCCGCGTCAACGCTCATGAAACAGATCATCCTCCTCGATCTCTGCGCGAACGACGATCGAGAGGCGGAGTCATGACCAATTGGATCGTCGCGCTCGTCCTCGCCTACGCCATCGGAGGCGTCCCGTTCGGGCTGCTGCTCGGTTTCGCGCGCGGCGTGGACATCCGCGAACACGGCTCGGGCAACATCGGCGCAACCAACACCATGCGCGTCCTCGGCAAGCGCCTCGGCCTGCTCGCTTTCTTTCTGGATGTGCTCAAGGGCGCGGTCCCGGTGCTGGTCTGGGGATTTATCATCAGCGCGGCGGCGCGCCCGGATCTTCCGGCGGGCGAAGCGTTCAAGTGGCTCGGCATCGGCGTCGCCACCGTGCTGGGGCACATCTTTCCGATCTACCTCCGCTTCAAGGGCGGCAAGGGGGTCGCGACCGGCTTCGGCATGTTCCTCGGCTTCTGGCCCTGGGTGACGCCCGCGGCGCTGACCGCGCTGCTGGTGTGGCTGGTTTGCCTGAAGGCCACGAAGTACGTGAGCGTGTCGTCGATCGTCGCAGCGTGCGCGCTCCCAATCGCGATCACCGGCTTCGCCGTCGCGGCGTGGCCCGCCCAGACGACTCTGGTCGGCGCCTGGCCGTTCGTGCTGGTGGGGTCACTCATCGCCGCGCTGGTGATCGTGAAGCACCGCCCGAACCTGCGACGGCTTCGAGAAGGCACCGAGCCGAAGGTCGGCGCCGAGCGCAACGCCGATAACGACGCTGGCTCCGGACACACGGAGCCTGATCGCTAGGCGGTTTCGCTCGTACGAGCGGTTTGCGCGAAGTACCGGTTATCGCGCCCGCGCAATCCGAACCCCTGACCCCGGCGGAGCATCCGGAAGCGGTCAAGTTCTCGGACAAGCGTCGAGACCCCATCAAAACCGCGTGATCTGGGTTTATTCCCGCTGCGCCGTTGCCGATTTCATTGGCAGACTCCTCCGGTTACGGATGAGGTCAAGGCAGGTGTGTCATGCTGTATCTCAACAGGGAATCGACAACTTCGGGCTCCCGTTTCGACAGCGACCGCGATGTGCTGCCCTTTCCCGCTGGCGGCGTCCATGGACCCAAACGCGACGCCACCAGCAACATCCCACGATCAGCCTCGGGGGCGAGCTCATCCATGAATCTCGCCGATTCGATCAGCGCAGACCTGGACGCCCTGCAGGCCGGACTGGACCGCCTGACGATCGAACTCGACGAGGACGAGGCACGCGACGCACTGAGCGCCATCCCGATCGAGCGGTTCCAGACGCCCGACCCTTCCGGCCCCACGTCGCCAGCCGCCTGAGCGATCCGCTCACATCGCGCTGCCGAGCCCGAAGCACCGACGCCATGTGCTGATCTGGCCCAGGTGCATCATTGTGTGCCCGCACAGCAGGAAGCCGCACGCCGCACCGACGGTCGGGAACATCTCCCGGAACCGGCCTTCGACCGGGTTCTCGGCTTCAAGTGCAGCGAGGTCCGCGTTGGCGATCGCCTCGAGCACCACCTCGGTCCGTGTCACGAAACGGTCGAGCAGTTCCTGCATCGGCGGGTAGTACGAGCCGTCGGCATCGTCAACGGCGTTGGTGCCGGCCTTGAACAGTTCCTGATACCTCTCGTCGGTCTGGGCGATATCACCCCGGCCGATCATTTCGAGCACGCGATCCGGATAGATGGCCAGATGACCGATCACCCACGCCGGGGTGTTGCAATCCACACCCTCCGGCTTGCGTCCGAACTGGCTGTCTTCGATCCCCGCACAGACCGCCTTGGCGTAGTTCATCGCGGTGGTCGCCATCGGGACGATCGTGGAGGCGTACAGGTTCGCGGTCGTCGGCATACTCAATTCCTCGCTATACATAGGTTTCGGTCACCACTGCGGTTCGGCCGACGCCCGGCGTCGACAGCGGCATCAAGCGTAGGGGAGGACCGTCCGCTCGATACGACCAACTTTGCGCAAACCCGGGCCATTCCCGTTCGTATCATTGATTGTGTCCGCTTCCTGAACCTTTTAGGGGCCCTGCGCCCTTCATTGGCAGACCATGACCCCGACCGAACCCACAACCCGAAAGATCGCCGATCGCATCGCTCGGACGCGCAGGCTTGCGCGCAGCGCCTCTCGACGCCGTTTTGCCCGGGATCTGCTGGGCCTGATCGGTCCGGCCATGACCATCGCTCTCGCGGGGTCGCTGGTCGGGATCCTCGCCGATCGCCTGATCGGGCCCGGGATCGACTGGTGGCTGATCGCCGCCCCCGCCGCCGGACTCGCGCTCGTTGCGTCGGTCACGATCGCCCTGCGCCGTCGCACCGGAGATCTCGAAGGCGCCTCCGAGGTCGATAGGGCAATGCTCCTCGAGGACCGGCTCAGTTCCGCGCTCTCGCTCGCGGAGCGCGATCCAGACAACCCGTTCGTCCAGATGGCCATCGCCGACGCCGAACACCTCGCCGCGCGGGTCCGGGCCCGGCAGGCGGTGCAGGTTCGCCTCGGTCGTTCGTGGATGGCCTGGCCGGTCATCGCGGCGGCGTCAATCGCCCTCGGCATCACCATGCAACCGCTGCACCTGCTCAAGAACAAGGAGCAGCAGGTCGCCGAGGCGGAGCGCGACGCTCGCATCGAACAGGCGCAGAACCGCATCAAGCAGCTTCAGGAGGAGCTCGACGGCGCCGACCTCGCGAACCGGCAGGACGAAGACGCCGATGCGCCCGGCGCCGACCTTCTCGCGCCGGAGGATCGTGAGCAGATCGACGAAATACAGGAACAGGTCGAGTCCGGCGAGATGACGCCGGAGGAGGCCGAGGCCGAGGTCGCCCGGATCCTCGACGAAGCGGCCAGCGAGCGCGAGCAGCGCGCTGCCGACGAGCGTGCCAAGGAGGAGGCGCTGCGCGAACTGTTGAAGGACCTGCCGAGCGATTCCTCATCGTCTTCCGATTCGTCCGGCCCCAGCCCGAACGCCGGTGAGCGCCTGCGCGACGCGCTGCGGTCCGGCGAACTCGACCGTGCCGCCGATGCGCTCGAAGACCTGCAGCGTGAAGCCGAACAGGCGGACGCGGAGCGCCGTGAAGAGATCGCCCGCGAGATCGAAGAGATTTCGCAGGAACTCGACGATCTCGCGCAACAGGAAGCGGAACAGCGCCAGCAGGAGAAGGCTCGCCAACGCGAAGATCTGGGTCGGCGCGGCTTGAGCGGCGAGCAGGCCGAGCGCCTCACGGACCAGACCGAGCGGCGCACGCGCGAAGAAATCCGGCGCGAACTCGAAGAGCGCGGCATGGACCCGCAGCAGGCCGACGACCTCGCTCGAACCATCGAACAGCAGCAGCGCGAGAACCGCGCGTCAGAAGACGCACAGGACACCGCCGAGCAGCTGTCCGAGGCCCTCGACCGATCGGCACAGGAAGCCCGCGAACCCGGCGCTCCCGATCAGCAAGATGCTTCCGGCGAGCGGTCCCCCGGTGACTCCGACCCCGCGGCTTCCGAGCAGACCGGACCGGGCTCGGAACAGGAGCAGTCCGGCTCCGAGGGTTCGCAGCAGAGCGGGAACCAGAGCGAACCCAGCTCCGAACAGTCCTCGGAACAGGGCGAGCATGAGGCGGATCAGCAGTCGGGCGATCAAAACGGCGAGCAGAACAGCGACCAGGGTTCCGGCGATCAGCAGCAGTCCGGTGATTCCGGCGACCAGCAGTCGGGCGACTCGCAGCAGCAGCAAGGTGCCGGATCGAACTCTGATGCCGCGTCCGCCCAAGGCTCCGAATCCGGCCAGCAGGGCGAGGGCTCCGAGTCCGGCGGCCAGCAGAAACCGTCATCAACCGAGCAGGGCTCCGAGGGTCAGCAGTCCAAGCCGGGCGAGGGTGGACGCCCGGACGGTCAGCCCCAGCAGGGCGCATCGGGGAGCAACGACGAATCTCAGGCCGACGCCAACAACCCCGAAGGCACGGGCGGCGAATCGAGCCGTTCCGGCGAGCAACCCGGTTCGCAGCAGTCCGGCGGTGAGGGCGAATCCTCCACCGATTCGCAGACGGGCTCCCCTTCGTCCAGCGATCAAGGCAGCGCGGGCGCAGACCAGCCCGGCGGTGAATCGAGCCAGGGCCCGGACGGTTCGCCGACCGGAGAAGGCTCGGGCGGCGACGGCGAGCAGACATCAGGTCAGGACCAGCAGGGCAGCTCGAGTTCGTCCAGCCCGGGCGGCACGGGCATTGGGGACGGCAGCGGGCAGCCCCAACCGAAATCCGGCGCCGACGCGCTCCGCGAGTTGGAGCAGCGCAAGCGTCAAACAGAAGTCGATGAAGCGGCCGCCGAGCGGTTGCGTGAGCAGCAGCGCCGCCTGCTCGAAGACGAGGACACCGCGCGCCAGCTCGACAGGCTGCGCCGCCAGGCCGAGCGTGACCGACGCGAGGGCATCAGCCCGGACCGGACAAACCGAGAGGTTGAGACCATCGACGCGCGCCGCTCCGGCGAGATGAACGGCGAAGAGACCGTCGTCGGCGACCGCGAATCCGACGGGCAGAACCCCATCACACTTGATTCGCCGAGGCAGTCGCCCGGCCAACTCGAACGGGACCTCATCCGCCGTCGCGATCAGCTCCAGCGCGACCTCGAGGAGAACCGCATCTCACCCCGCTACTGGGAAACCGTCAGCCGCTACTTCGACAAGAGCATTGAGCGTCAGCGCCGACTCAAGGACTCGGAGTCGACCGACGGCGCCGCCGGTTCGAGCGACAACGGCTCGCCGGGTTCCGAATCGCAGAGCGGCTCCTGATGCTCGCGAGTGTGCCGAGCGCTCGGCGTCCCTAGACTGGTCTCGACGTGGATATCACCTTCGACAACCCGGCGTGGCTCTGGCTCGGGCTGCTCGCGATCCCGATGGCGGTCATGGCGATCCGCGACTTCCGAGCCGCGATGAGCACCTACCGGGCGTGGTCGGCCGCGATCGCGCGGGCGCTGCTGATCGCGCTGATCGCCACGATTCTGGCGGGCGCATCATCGGTGCGCGAAACGAAGCGCCTCGCGGTCGTCGCGGTGATCGACATCTCCGATTCGATGCGCTTGCTCGCCGACCAATACTCCGAGTTCGGCAACGATGCCGAAGGCAACCCGCGCTCGTATCGCGAGGCCGTGCTCGACTATCTCGCGCGATCCGGCCAGGACCGCACACCCGAGGACCTGCTCGGCGTGGTGGTCTTTGCCGGGAGCAGCATGGCGGTCTCGATCCCGTCGGCCTCGACCGGCCCCGACATCGAGATCGAGTACCAGCTCGTCGACGGTTCGAACATCGATACCGCCCTTCGGTTCGCGCAGCGGATGTTCCCGCCCGACGCCGCCAGACGCATCGTGCTCGTCAGCGACGGTGTCGAGACCGGCGGCGATGCGCTCCGCGCCGCCTCGGAACTCGCCTCGTCGCCGACGCCCGTGCGCGTCGATGTCGTTCCGGTGACATACCGGGTGCGCTCGGAAGTGATGGTCGAAGCGATCGACGCCCCACCCCGCTCGACCGGCGGCGCGACCATCCCCGTCCGCGTCGTCCTCAGCGCGACCGAGGCGACGAGCGGCACGGTCAACGTGCGTTACAACGGTGAACTGCTCGACATCTCGCCCAGCGACATCGGCAACGGAAGACGAGTCAGTCTCAGAGAAGGACGCAACATCGTCATCCTCCAGGTGCCCCTGCAAGAGAGCGACGTGCTCCACCGGCTCGAGGTCGCCTTCACGCCCGATGACCCGGCGCAGGACCGCGTCCTTCAGAACAACCGCGCCGAGACGGTCGTCACCACCGAGAGCCGCGGCACCGTGCTCATCGTGGACGGGCGGGCCGACCGAGCGGCCGCCGCGAACCCGCTCGTCGCGACGCTCGAGGGCGCGAACATACCCGTCCGCAGCGTCTCACCCAGAGACCTCGGACGCACGCTCGACGAACTCAACGCCTACGACCTGATCATCCTGCAGGACGTCGCCGCGGGCGATGTCCCGCGCCGAACCCACGGGCTGCTCGCGGACTACGTGAACCTCATGGGCGGCGGGCTGGTGATGGTCGGCGGCTACGGCGGGTTCGGCGCCGGCGGTTGGAACGGCACCGACATCGAAGCGATCCTCCCGGTCCGCCTGGACCTGCCGGACGAGGTCGTCACCGCGCAGGCCGCGGTCTGTTTCATCATCGACTCGTCCGGCTCCATGGCTGCGCCGGTCAACCGGGGCTCTCGCACACAGCAGGAGATCGCCAACGAGGGCGCTGCGTACGCGATCCAGACGCTCGATGAAACCGATCTGGTCGAGGTCATCGAGTTCAACTCAAGCGAACGCGTCGTCGTCCCGCTCCAGCGCAACACAGACCCGCAGCGGAGCGCGGCACGGGTCCGGGCGATCTCGTCGGGCGGCGGGACGAACCTGCCCCCGGCGATGCGCAAGGGTGCGACATCGCTCCTCAACGCGGAAGCCGCCGTCAAGCACATGATCATCCTGTCCGACGGCCAATCCAGCGGCAGTCCGGAAGAGATGGTCGCGATCGCCGCGAACCTGCGCGAAGCCGGCGTGACCGTCTCCACCATCGCCGTCGGAGACGGCGCGGATATCGGCACGCTCGGGCAGATCGCGCTCGCCGGCGACGGCACCTTCCACGAGGTGACCGACCCGAACCTCGTGCAAGGGATCTTCCTCAAGGAAGTGCAGGTGGTCCGCAGACCACTCGTGCGCGAAGGCCGGTTCACGCCGATCGTCACCGCCGGGGGATCGCCGCTGATCAATGGCGTCGTCGGGTGGCAGCAGGTGCTCGCCGGCGAGCGGCCCATCCCGCCGCTCAACGGGCTCGTGTTGACGCAGGCGAAGGACGACCCGAAGATCACCAACGCCCTCGCCTCGGAAGACGGCTACCCGCTGCTCGCGCACTGGTTCATCGGGCGGGGCCAGGTCGCGGCGTTTACCTCCGACGCGACCAATTGGGCTCGCGCGTGGCGTGACTGGCCCGGCTACGACGGCCTCTGGATACAGATCGCCCGCCTCATCGCGCGCCCCGCGACCGACGAGAACCTCGAAGTCACCGCCGAAGTAGTGGGCGATCAACTGATCGTCAAGGTCGACGCCTTTGACGAGGACGGGCGCCCACGCGACGGCCTTTTCATCGAGGGCACCGTCGACCGCCCCGACGGCACCCGCGCCCCCATCTCGCTCGAACAGATCGGGCCAGGCCAGTACCGCGCCACCTCCCCCGCGCCGGCGCAGGGTAGCTACGTCGCCAGCCTCTTCCCGCGGCGAGGCAGCAGCGATCGCGTCGGCGCCGCCACGGTCAGCGCCGTGCGCACGCTCAGCCCGGAGTTCCAATCGCTGCGCTCGGACTCCACGCTGCTCCGACAGATCGCATCGATCACCGGCGGGCGCGAGATCGACCTGCTGCGCCCGAACGAAGTTGAATTGTTCGACCGGAGCGGCGTTCAGGTCATCACCGCATCGACCCCGCTGTGGCGCGTGCTTCTGGTCTGGTGCGTCGTGGTGTTCCTGTTCGATGTCGGAACGCGCCGGATCGCCTGGGACCGACTCCTCTCGCGCGACCTCGCGCTCGAACTTCGTCGGTACACGGCGCAGTCGATCGCGCAGCGATCGGATCAGGCCGCCTCAACACTGTCGGGCCTCAAGGGCCGGGCCGCGAAGTCCAGGACCCGGCGTCAGCCCGGCGAACCGGCGAAGCCGAGGCCAACCGGCGCTCCGCGCCGCGAGCCGGGGCCGAGGGTCGCCGACGCACCGTCTGGTTCAGCAACCGAAGCGATGCGCCGGGCAGAATCCTCGACGGCGACGCCCCAACGAACGCCGCAAGACGACCGACCGTCCAAGCCAGGTGATTCATCGCCGACGAAGAAGCCCGATGCCGAGAAGCCCGGTTCGGACGACTCGGCCGGCTCGACCACCGAAGGCCTGCTCGCCGCCAAGCGCCGGGCCCAGCGTCGCACCGGCGGTTCTTGAGCGATCCCGCCCCTCGTCCCGAGGACGCATCGCAGACCGACCTGTCTGGTATCCTCGACGCCCAACGCGCGTACGGCGCAGCGACCCCCAGCGAGCCCGCTCCGTGGAACGACAGGAATTCGAACAACTCGCTCTGGAGCACATGGACGCCCTGTACCGCATGGCGCTCAAACTCACGCGCCACCCCGACGAGGCCTCGGAACTGGTGCAGGAGACCTATCTCAAGGCGCTGCGTCACGCGAAGACCTTTGAAGAGAAGGGCAAGGGCATCCGGGCCTGGCTCTTCACGATCCTGCACAACACCTTTTATTCGGACGTCCGACGCCGGAAGCGCTCCGCAACGCCCGTTGACGAGTTCTACGACGCCACGTCCGACGATCGCATCCCCGACGAGGCTCCTCCGGTCTGGAATCTCGCCAGTCTGGATTGGGAGCACGTGGACGACCGATTGAAAAAGGCGATCGACGATCTCAGCGACGAGCATCGCGAGGTTTTGCTGCTCTGGGGCGTCGAGGGCATGAAGTACCGGGAGATCGCCACGGTGATGGCTGTACCGATCGGGACGGTCATGAGCCGGTTGCACCGGGCACGCAAAATTCTCGCTGATTCCTTGGAAGATTTCGCCGCCGAGGTGGGTTTTACTCCTGCCCGGGACCCCTCCGAAGTCGAGGAGGCCTGAGAACCGGCCACCTCCCGCATTCCGGGTCCCTTCCGGGACCTCTCCTCCGTCCGCAGTATCCGCACCATGGCTGACCACACCCCGCACAACCCGAACCGGCCCGCTGAGCAGCCCACTCGTCTGCCCGACGGTCTGAGCCGTGCCGCCCGCATCCGCGCCCTCGCGGACGAGGAGATCGCTCGTGACGATCCCCGATCCAGCGAGTTCGACGGTGCCGATCAGGCGGTCGAGTTCGAGCGCAATCTCCGGAACGCCGTTTCGCGGGCGATGGCCGAGCCGACGCACGCCCCCGCGGGCCTTCGCGAGCAGATTCTGGCCCGGTTCGAGGCCGAGCACGCCGCCGATGATCGCCCGATCAGTTTCAGCGAGCACAAGCATCAGGCCGATCGCAGGTCGTCGACCCTCTTCTCGTTCCTGCCCCGTTTGGCCGCGGTAGCGGCGGTCCTGCTGCTCAGCGCCACGGTGCTCTGGATCGGAGTCCAGCAGTTCTCGGGCTCACCACCGGCCGACGGCCAGACCCTGAACATTCAGACCGTCTCCTCCCAGCTCCAGTTCGTGCAGCGCGAACACAACCGCTGCTCGGACATCGCCAGCGGCAATTTCACGTCGAAGATTGTCGCGACCAACATCGACGAGGCTCGCGCGTTCGCGGAAACCCAGCTCGGCTGTGGCGGGAAACGCCTCGCCGAGGCGATCGCCCGCATGGACGAGATCGGCTACTCCTTCGTCGGCGTCGGCGCGTGCGCCGTACCCGGCGGCGGGAACTCGATCCACGCCCTCTTCAACCCCCACGCTGATCGTGCTGATTCAATCAAACCGGTCAGCGTCTTCCTCCTTGAGAGCCCCGGCGAGGGCTGCAAGAACGCCCAGCCCGGCATCTGCTACTCCTGCCCCAAGGCCAAGGAACGCGGCAAACCGGCCGTGCTCTGGCGCGACGAGAACCTCATCGTCTTCGTTCATTCCGACTCCGAGCAGAGCGTCGAGAACGCCCGGACGGCCTATGTCGCCCCCGAACCCGTCCAGTCCCTCTGACCACGGACAATCCCTCGAATCAGTGCAGCGGGCCACGCCATCGTGCGTGGCCCGCTTCCGTTGCAGAACAAGAGCCCTATCAGGTCCGTACCACGCCCTAGAATGTTGATGTTGCAGCCGATTCGCCCATTCGCCCGATCCGCTGCACATCAACCGCCCCAGACCGGAGGCCTCGCCATGACCACCCGCGCCCACACATCGCTGCTCCCTATCGCCGTGATCGCGCTCGCCGGTCTGGCAATCGCCCCATCCTCGGATGGGCAGGATGCTCTCGGTTCCGGCGACGCCTTGGGTTCCGGGAACTCGCTCGATGCCAACCCTCAGGTCGGCTCCGGAGGCGTCAACAGCATCACCCGCGACTGGCAGTCCGAAATCGCATTCCGCAACGCCATTGTCACCGGGAACGTCGGGGGCGGGCGCGAGTTCCGCGGCAGTGTCGGCTACGCCGGCATCAACGACTTCCGCGGCAGTCTGGGCAGCGACCTCGTCTACAACTTCCAGCGCGAGTCGTTCTACTCCGGGCTCGCCGCTCGCAAGATCAGAGGCATCGAAGCGACCGCGCTGCAGTTGCAAGGCCCCCTCGGCGGTCTGCGCGACGGCGCATCCGGGCTCGGCACCGGGCTGATCATCGATCGCCCCGGCTCGGGTATCCAATCCGGCCAGATCACCGGTTCGAGGAATGTCGTTACGAACGAACTCGACAACCTGCTCGCCTTCGATCGCGTCAACACGACCCTCCGCTCGACGACCGCGTACGCCGTGCGCGATGCGACGCGCCCGCAGATCATCGGTGCCGCGACCGACGGCTCGAACAACTACTACCTCACCGCATCGCCCCTCGGGGGCGTCGACACCCTGAACCCCCTCGACCCCGCGCTCGTCAGCGGTCGCAGTTACAGCCCAGAGCAGTTCGATTTCGATCCGCGCATCTCAATCCCCGGATATCGCGAGCAGGCCATCCGCGACCGGCAACTCCTCAACCAGATCGAAGACGCCGAGATCGCGGCCGAGCGTATGCCCGGTCATGTCAGGATCCTCAGTGACCTGCGCGAAGAAGCGGTGTTGCGAGGTCTGATCCAGCCCGAGGTACGCACCGAGCAGCCGACCGGCGCGCCGCCAGCCCCATCGGGCCCCGGCGAGAGCGGATCCAGTATGCCGGGAATCGATTTTCCGGGCCTCGATCCCGATCTGCCCGGCTCCACCCTCAACGACTCGCAGATCAGCGGACAGGGCGACGGTTCCGTCGCCGCGGTCGACGAACTCGACCGGCTGCTCCGCGGATTCAGCCGCGAACTCGAGTCGCAGCCGGATCCGCTGGGTCCGACCGGTCGCAACCCCGGCCCGATGAACACGGCCCCCGACCTCGGCCCGACACGCCTGCGTCGCGCGGAAGACCCGACCCAGAGGGACCCGTCGACCGTCGATGACGCGATGTCCACCGAACGCATGGACCGGATGATCGCGCTGCTCCGCGACCAATCGACCACGATCGACCGGATCGCGCCAAGGGAATCGGGCTCGCTGTACGCCCAGCACATGCGCGCGGGCGAACGCCTTCTCGGTGACGGCATGTGGTTCATCGCCGAAGAGCGGTTCGTTGCCGCCCTCACGGCCAAACCGGGCGACGCGATGGCCGCGATCGGTCGCGCCCACGCCCAGCTCGGCGCGGGGCTGTACCTCTCCGCCGCCGTGAACCTTGCCGACCTGCTCCGCGCGTACCCCGAACTCGCGCCCGTCCGCTACGACGCAGCATTGCTTCCCGGCAAGGAACGCCTTGAACGCATCCGCCAGCAGCTCCGCAGCCGCAGTTTGAAGGATGACGCGAACGCGCGGAACGCAGGGTTCCTGCTCGCGTATCTGGGATTCCAGACCGAGCGCCCGAACGATGTGCGCGAGGGTTTCGCCGTCGTCGATCGCGTCAACGAAGCGCTCCAGGCGGAGACCGACCCGCTGATCCCCGTGCTCACCGAACTCTGGTCGATGCCCGATCAGGACACCGAGTCAACCGAGGATCCACAACCAGAGCCCGAGAAGCAGCCCTGAACCGTCGTGCTGGCGAGAACGCGCCCCGCAGACGATCATGAACGGCCCGTGTCCCGCCCCACCCCAAGTCGTTCCGACGGTCAGACCAGGACCGATGCGCCCATGCTCGCCGAAACGCCGATCCCGTCGGGTGAGGCGATCGCGATCCACGACTTTTTGACCGACGGTTCCTTCTCGGCACTCTGCGCCCGGCTGACCGCGCTCTTCGGCGTCGAGGTCACCTTCCGCGATCGCCACGGCGGGAAGATCGCGTCCGAGCCGGCAGAAACTCCGCCCTGGCGCATCGATGACCCGACC
>Ga0070726_10001440_pt1 | contig 24024 bp, 19 predicted proteins | sample tdAd471_FD_67275 | JGI IMG/M metagenome (GOLD analysis project Ga0070726, IMG submission 67275) | Marine sediment microbial communities from the Atlantic coast under amendment with organic carbon and nitrate - tdAd47.1 | ecosystem: Environmental > Aquatic > Marine > Coastal > Sediment | place... | reverse complement strand
TCTTCCTGCCCTGGCTTGAGATGAGTGATATAGATATCCGGGTTATGTCTCAACCGTTTTAGATCCTCGGCGAGCGTATTCGGACAGTAGTGCTTCGCCAGTCCGGCAAGCTCCGACATCTCATTCGGGTAAGCAGCTTCGACTACCAGCAGCGCCAGCTCGTCCAGCTCGTTTAACCTTGACCAGAAGCGTTCTGTCTTGCCGGTATCACCACTAAAGGCAAAACAATTCCCCTCTTCGCTGACAAGATAGGCAACGGCGGGAACTATGTGATCAACCCCCACCATCTCGACCGTTCGATTACCTACCTCAATCGTTTCCCCTGGGGACATATATTGATAGGTCAACACCGGCTGCTCGGGTGTCGGCAGCTGACCAAAGTCAGGCCACATCACGTTGTTAAATACATGAGCCTGTATCGCCTCAAGCGTCGCGGCCTGCCCGTAAATAACCAACGAATCACCGGACGCTGCCAGCTTTTCAAACAAACCATCCAGTAACAGCGGAATGTGACAGACGTGGTCAAGATGCGAATGGGTAACGAACAAATGTCTTATCGGCGCCATTCGTCCCGGGGTGAGCGTACCGACGCCATCTCCGCCATCGATAAGCATATCGTCGTCAATTAAAATGGAGGTGGTGTATCGTCCAACACCAATGCCGCCACTCGCCCCTAAAATTCTTACTCTCATGTCGCTATCATCACCCACTGGGAACAGATTATTTTTTTATTCATCAGGCATGAAAAATCGCATAATCCCGCCGCGACTTACCTCCCCCGGTCGTCTGGTTAATGACTCATCGGGCGCCTCGAGTTCTGTCTGGCCAGCCAGCACCAGAGAGCTGTATTATCCACCCACAACATCTATTATCAGCTGCAACCGGCCTAACCAGGTTATTCACCAGAAACCTGAACCACGTCGCTTAATCACGATAGGTTAAAGATTGACGTCGGTCACCGCAAGCGCAACCTAATATTCATAGTCGAGTCGCCACCATGACTGAGCTGCTCCTGCCCACCCTGACCGCCGCGTTATACGCGATGCTGGCATTGATGACGAATTTCAGAACCTCTCCCGCGTCATCGTCAACCGGTGGTCAGTCAGCCATTCATATCCAGATATTAACCGCTGGCACACTCGCCCTGCATGCCTTCCTGTCGTTGACAAACATTAGCGGTCCGGCCGGTGTTGACCTGAGCCTCGCCAATACACTCTCGCTGACTGCGCTGGTTACAGTCTCTATCTTCTGGCTAAGTTCCTGGCAAACCCACCTGGACGGTTTTGGCATTATTGTCATGCCGATGGCTGCAATTTGCGTTCTGTTACCGGCCTTACCCTTTGGCTCGGCCCACCCGATGCCTTTAAGTGGCCCTCTTCTTGGCCACATTCTGTTATCCGTGATCGCCTACAGCCTACTCGCAGTCGCCAGCCTGCAGGCCCTGTTCATGGCTTATATCGATTACCACATTCGTCACAAACACCCCGGTCGTCTGCTCGCCGGCATGCCGTCTCTTCAGCAACTAGAAACGCTGCTGTTCAGGTTTATTTTGGTAGGGCTAGTCGTGCTGACCGCCAGTCTGGCGAGCGGCTGGCTCTATATGGACAACCTGTTTGCGCAGCAGGTCGTTCACAAAACCGTACTTTCGCTGCTCGCCTGGCTGGTTTACGCAACCCTGTTGCTGGGTCACTACCGCCTGGGCTGGCGCGGGCAAACCGCCGTAAGGCTCTGCCTGGTGGCATTTGGCCTGCTGGTGCTCGGGTACATCGGCAGCAAGTTCGTGCTGGAAATAATTCTTGGGCGCTAACACTTTCTGTGTCAAAACGCCCCTCCGTTAGCCTGAATTCGTTTCGACCAGACCCCTCAATTGTGGCAGCAACTGCCGCAGAGCCAATCCACGATGACTGCGCTGATTTTTTTCCTGCGCAGACAACTCGGCAACCGACGCGCTGCCCCCCGCGGGGATAAACAGTGGATCATAACCGAATCCTCCATCGCCGCTCGCCTGATTGGCGATGACCCCCTCCCAGCGCCCATCAGCAATGATCGGAGCGGGATCGGCGGCCGACTTCACCACCACCAGGGTACAGTGGAAATGCGCCGCTCTTTGCCTGCCAGCCAGTCCAGCCATATCGGCAAGCAACTTCCGATTATTCGCTTCGTCCGTCGCGCCACTACCGGCATAGCGGGCAGAATAAATCCCGGGCGCACCGTCCAGCGCGTCAACCACCAGTCCTGAGTCATCCGCCAGCGCCGGCAAACCGGATACCCGACTGGCATGACGAGCCTTGAGCAAGGCATTCTCCACAAAACTTGCCCCGGTCTCCTCCACATCTTCGTCGCTAAAATCAGCCACACTCGTCAGCTCAACCTGCAAGGACGACAACAGCATGGAAAAATCCGCCAGTTTGCCGGGATTACGACTGGCCAGCACCAGTCTGTTCATCCCCGCACCCGGCTCATTAACGGTCAAATCTAATCTGCCAGCGCCTTGCGCTGCAGTTCCACCAGTTGACTGACGCCAGACTGGGCGAGATTGACCATGCTCATCATTTCCTCAAGCCGAAACGCATGGCCCTCGGCGGTGCCCTGCACTTCAATAAAAGCCCCCGCGTCATTGAGAACAAAATTCATATCCGTTTCGGCATTGGAATCCTCGACATAATCCAGGTCGAGTACCGGCACGCCATCAACAATTCCGGCGGAGATGGCTGCCACCGCCCCGTGGATAGGTGATGTTTTTAATTTCCTTTTTTTCAGCAGATACTGGACGGCATCCTGTAGCGCCACATAGGCTCCAGTGATCGACGCGGTGCGGGTGCCGCCGTCAGCCTGTATCACATCACAGTCGATCAGTATCGAACGCTCTCCAAGTGCGTTGAGATCCACCACCGCCCGTAACGAGCGACCAATCAGCCGCTGAATTTCCTGAGTACGCCCACTCTGTTTACCCCGCACAGCTTCTCGACTACCGCGAGTATGGGTAGCTCGCGGCAACATCGAATACTCTGCCGTCACCCAGCCTTCGCCACTACCCCGCTTAAACCCCGGCACCCGCTCTTCGACACTCGCATTACAGAGCACGCGGGTATCCCCAAACTCAATCAACACCGATCCTTCGGCATGGTTTACGTAATTACGGGTGATCTTCACATCACGCATCTGGTCCGGGTTACGGCCACTGGGTCGCATAGGTTTTCCTTGTAGGTTGGCAGTCGGTTGACAATGGATATCGGCACGAGTTCAGGAGACGGCCGGGCAAATTCTGGCTCCCCGGCTGCGGCCATAGACGATCGGGCCAGCTCGTGAGGGCGCGTATTATATTAGCGATCAACTAAAAATTGCGTGGCTGATTTCAGCAATAGTCGCGACAATAGGGGATTCCTCTGTCCATCCAACCATTCTGGAGCAATCAATGCCACAGAGTATGACCGCGTTCGCCCGCGACGAATCCATCAGCGACGCCGGCACCATTACCTGGGAATTACGCTCGGTCAATCATCGCTACCTGGAGCTTAACCTGCGACTACCCGACCAATTGCGCCAGTTAGAGCCACGGGTACGCGAATTACTGCAGGCCGCGCTAAAGCGCGGCAAAATTGATTGCACACTCAAATACCAGCCGCCACAAAACCAGAGTAGCGATCTTCACCTTAACCAGGAACTGATCGACGGCCTGCTGGTAGCCATTAACCAACTGGAACCACGCCTGCCAGACAACCATCGAGGCACCAGCGCCCTCGACCTGCTCGCCTGGCCGGGCGCCGTCGACCCACCAGAACTGCCCGACAACAAACAACTCCTCACCGAAGCAACCGATTGTCTAAAACTCGCATTAAAACAACTGTGTGACACCCGTAAACGAGAGGGCCATCAACTCGGTGAATTGATCAGTGAGCGGCTCGACACCATTGATGGACTGGTTGACCAAATTGCAGCCCGAGTACCCGAAATTCTCGCCCTGCGCGGAGAAAAACTACGAAGTCGCGTGGCGGACATGGCAACCACGGTGGACCCGGAACGACTCGAACAGGAGCTGGTAATCACTGCCCAGAAAGCTGACGTCGAAGAAGAACTTGATCGTTTGCGTATCCACCTGGGAGAGGTGCGCGACACCCTCAAACGGAATGAACCCATTGGCCGGAGACTCGACTTTTTAATGCAGGAGCTCAACCGCGAAGCCAATACCACCGCCTCAAAATCAATCGATGGCGCCATGACCGGCCTCACCGTAGACCTGAAGGTGTTAATTGAACAGATGCGAGAACAGGTACAGAACATTGAGTAACCCCACCCGTTCAACTCCAGGAATTCAGTAATGCTCTGGATTAAGGCTTTTCATCTGATCGCCGTGATCGCCTGGTTTGCCGGACTTTTTTACCTGCCGAGGCTGTTTGTCTACCATGCCAAAACCGACGATGCCGTGAGCATCGAGCGATTTAAAATCATGGAGCGACGACTGTTTTTTGGCATCATGACACCGGCCGCCGTTGTTTCTCTAGTGCTCGGCCTGGTCATGCTATTTGACTACGCCTGGGTCGCCTATCGATCCATGGGCTGGCTCCACCTTAAACTTACCCTGGTAATTTTACTGTTCGGCTACCACTACTACTGCTGGGTCTGCCTGAAACGATTTCGCAACGACCAGAACCGCCACAGTAGCAACTTTTACCGGGTGTTCAACGAACTGCCGACGCTGCTGTTAATTGCCATTGTCGTCGCCGCTGTAGTCAAACCCTTTTGAGGCCCTTCTGAGGATAATAGCGGGCCATGAAGCGCATCCCCGAACCGGAACTGATGCTTAACCCGGCTCAGGCCAACGCCTACGCCCGAGCCGATTTTGCCCAGCCACATCAACAGATCGCCGACCAGTTTGGCGACACCTTTCCAGACCTGAAGTTAACCGGCGCGGTGCTCGACCTTGGCTGCGGTCCAGCCGACCTGCTCATCCGCTTTGCCAGAGCCTGGCCAGCTGCCCGGTTTCACGGGATCGACGGTTCACCCGCCATGCTCGCCGAAGGCCAGCGCGCCATTGCCGACGCCGGGCTAAGCGACCAGATCAGCCTTTATGAACTGGTGTTACCAGCCAGACAGCTGCCTTTGCCCACCTGTCAGGCAGTCCTTAGCAATTCCCTGCTACATCACCTCCATGACCCCGGCGTGTTGTGGCAAACCATCAAAGAGTTCGCGGCACCAGGGGCAGCGATTTATATCACCGACCTGCGTCGTCCCGACACAGTGGAGCAGGCCCAGACTCTGGTGGATACCTATTCAGGTGATGAGCCCGCCGTACTCAAGCAGGATTTCTACCTTTCATTGCTCGCCGCCTTTACACCAGCAGAAGTGCGCCAGCAGCTCAAAGCCGCCGGCCTTGAGAACCTGGAGCTGGCCGTGACCAGCGATCGTCATCTGCGGATCAGCGGCTACCTTCCTGGCTGAACGTGTCGATTACCAACCAGAACGGATGCTCATCTGCAGCTATCCGAATTAAAGCAGGGCTTCGAATTTACGCCTGAGCAAAGACGCGCTTCAGCACCAACCGCATCCACATATAGCCCCTTATCGAGTCTGCAAAAACTGATCTACGCCCTGCAACAGTGCGTCATTCTCTGCATCGCTACCGACACTAATCCGCAATTTATCCCGCAACCGTGGCTGATCAAACCAGCGCACTAATATCCCCTGCTGTTTGAGCGCCTGATAAAGCGCCTCAGCCTGGCCAGCACCGGGAACATCCACCAGCAAAAAATTAGCCTCACTGTTCGGGGCGCTCATACCGCGCTGGGACAAGGCTGCCGCCAGGCGTTCTCGCTCATCGCGTACTTTTTGCCAGCTCTGCCTGGCGTATTGCTGCGCTGTCAGAGAAGCGACTGCCAGCGCCTGCGAGATTACATCCTGGTTGTAGCTGTCGCGCACCTTGTGCAGGCCGGCAATCAGGTCGGCATGGCCAATGCCATAGCCAAACCGCAAACCGGCCAGCGAGTATCCCTTGCTGAGGGTGCGCAAAATCAGCAAATTATCAAACTGATTGAGCAGCGGCAGGGTCGAGTGGTTTAGCGACGGATCGACAAAATCAACATAAGCTTCGTCGATGAGTAACACCCCTTTGAACTCGTCTGCGATAGCGGCTAACTCATTCACGGAAGAGAGCCTGCCAGAAGGCGCGTGAGGATTGACCACTAACCCCAGAGGGACCTTCTGGCTATTAAGCTCGGCAGCAAAGTTTCCCGGTAGCGACCAGTCATCCGGGCGTGGCACTTCAAACACCGAGGCACCGTGAATTGCCGCCAGCACCGGGTAAAGCGAGTAGCTGGGCCGGGTGACACCAATGGCTTCACCCGGTTCGACGAAGCAGGTTAAAGCCAGTCGCAACAACTCGTCACCACCGTTGGTAGCGATAATATTTTCCGGGTTGACCCCGTGTAGCCTGGCCGCAACCTGGCGAAACTCATCGGCCATCGGCGACGGATAACGCCGCAGCGCGTGGGGGTCAATGTTCCCTAGTTCGGCAAGTACCTCGGGGGCCGGCGGATAGGGGTTTTCATTGGTATTAAGCTTAATAATACGGCCCCCCTGAGGCTGTTCTCCAGGGGTATAGGCATGCAGGCGCTTAACGCTGGGTCTTTCATAACTCATTCTTTTTGGCTTTATTGATTCGATTAATAGTTAACGAGGCGGTGGTACGGCACCGAGCTGCTGCATAAAACTGAGGGTATCGAGACTGTCCCATTCTTTCAGATTCATGCCATTTTCTAGCTGAATAATGTTGATGTATTTAACGCTCATGGCGTTGCCGGTGGCGGGGACACCCTGAAAATCGCCCTGGTGGGTGCCACTAATCAGGCCACGGGTAACCACTTTATCGCCCGCCACAAACTGATCATCGATATGCCAGGTGACGTCGGGAATGCTGATACCAAACTCCCGATTCATGCCGATGTGGGCATCACGGCCTAAGGGAACCGGACTTAACGGGAAAAAAAATTGATGCTCTGGCGCCAGGAATGATTCGATATAGTCAAAATTACGATCCGTCATGGCCTGAAAAAAATCGGCCACGCGTTGCATGTTCTGTTCATCGTTCATGATTTTTCTCTCCCTGATTGGTTCTGGCCCTGATTGGTTCTGGCCCTGATTATTTCCGGCCCTGATTAATTCTGGCGACCCCCGGCTACTTCAGTTCCTGTCGCAGAGATCGCAACAAGCCGACGGCATCGTGGGGCGAGGTATAGACCCGCGATAGCCCTACATCACTATTGAGCAGAAAAATGGTAGTGGTATGGTCAATGTCGTAATTGTCGCCAGTTTCATCGGCCCGGTAGGAGTAACCGATCCCCATCGCCTGCAACAGGGGTAGCAGCTCGCCAAGATCCGCCCGGGCGCCATGAAAACCGGGACCAAAATTACTTAAATAGTCCCGCATAACCTCCGCGGTATCGCGCATCGGGTCAACGCTGATCAACCATATCTGCAGTTGGTCAGCCTGGCTGGCGGGCAACCGCTCACGCACGCCACGCAACATGGCCAGCGTCGAGGGGCAGACATGGGGGCAGTGGGTAAACCCAAAAAACAGTAAGCTCGCCTGGCCTTTAAGCTGCTCAAACGAAAAGGGTTTACCCTGCTCGTCCGTCAGCGCGATCTCGGGCAACGGCTTTGGCGGCTCGATGGCCGTGCCGTAGTCACCCACCCCATAGCCCTGAAAAACATCTGGCAAATCCGATGCCGCTGCAATGCCGGGAATCATCGTCCACAGTAACGCTGCCCAAACAAGTAGACCGCGGCAGATGGCAGCAAAGTTATACTGCGCACCTTCGACCTTCAGCCAGTCATTCATTTTTACATCCACGAAAACATACTCCGATTTGACCACTCCCAACGACAACCTCGACCCGCTTTTTCACGCCTCTTCTCTCAACGAGAAGTCCGGCGAAGTAACGCATCAGTTTACCACCCTGCCACCGCTCTCTCTTTATATCCATCTCCCCTGGTGCGAGCGTAAATGTCCCTACTGTGATTTTAATTCTCATCCCAGCCCGGGCAGTGGACTCCCCGAAAAACACTACATCGAAGCACTCATCGCCGACCTGGATAGCCACCTGCCACAGGTATGGGGGCGCACCCTGAGCACTGTTTTTATCGGCGGTGGCACACCGAGCCTGTTCAGTGAAGCGGGTATCGATAAGCTATTAAGCGAAATTCGTCAACGGCTGCCCTTTAACGATTTGACCGAGGTCACGATGGAGGCCAACCCTGGCACACTTGAACAGGACAAACTACCGGGCTTCCGCGCCGCAGGAGTCACCCGATTATCCATTGGCGTACAGAGCTTCAACGACGGCGCTCTGCAAAGGCTTGGTCGCATCCACGACGCCAACCAGGCCCGGCGAGCCATCGAAAAGACCCTGTCGGCTGGATTTCGCAGCTTCAACCTTGATTTAATGTTCGGTCTGCCCGATCAAACTGCTACCCAGGCACGCGAGGATATCGACACGGCGCTGGGCTTCGCTCCGCCTCACCTGTCGCTCTATCAGCTGACACTGGAGCCCAACACTGCCTTCGCCAAACAGCCACCATCACTGCCCGACCAGGACCAGGTGGCCGCCATGCAGACTGACCTCCATGACCGGATTGCGACAGCCGGACTCAATCATTACGAGGTGTCGGCCTTTTCGACACCCGGCAATATCTGTCAGCACAATACTAATTACTGGCAATTTGGCGACTACATCGGCATTGGTGCCGGCGCTCACAGCAAAATCTCGTTCGCCGACAAAATCATTCGCGAGCGTAAAATCAAGGACCCGGCCCGTTACCTCACCGCCAGTCGGGACGGCGATAGTCGCGCCGAAAGCCACGTTTCCACGCCGGCGGAGACCGTTTTTGAATTCATGCTCAATACCATGCGTCTGCAAAATGGCGTGCCTTTAAGCCTGTTTACTGCCCATGCCGGGTTACCGCTTGGGCAGCTACTGCCCGGAATTAATGCCGCCCGCGACCAGAGATTGTTAGCAATGGATCATCAGCAGCTCAAACCCACCCCCCTGGGACACCGGTTTCTCGACGACCTGACCGAGTTATTTTTGCCATGATCACCCGTCCATGAATCATCTACCCGATAGCGACTCAGTCGACACGCATCCGCCGGTTGAGCACCTCCCGGCGACCGATCCGATGCTGGATATTTATGAGGTCGAACAGGTGCTCGGCGCCGACGGTTTGCTTGCCCAGCAACTTGATGATTTTGCCCCCCGACAGCAACAGATTGACATGGCCCGCGCGGTCAGCGAGGCCATTGAGGGAGCGACGCAACTGGTGGTGGAAGCGGGTACTGGTGTGGGCAAGACTTTTGCCTACCTGGTACCGGCCCTGCTGGCAGGAAAAAAAACACTGATATCAACGGGCACCCGCAACCTGCAGGACCAGCTATATAGCCGCGACCTGCCGGCATTGCGCGAACTCATCGGTCGCGACCTGAGTATCGCCCTGCTTAAAGGTCGAGCTAACTATGTCTGCCCTTATCGGCTGGCTCGTGCCGAGGCCAGTCAGGCTACTGCCGCCGGCAGCAGTTACAACCAGAAAGACTGGCGAGTAATCCGTCAGATCAAGGATTTCGCTCAGTCACGAAACGACGGCGACCTGGACTATTTCCCCCAGGTAGAGATTCATCCGGCTGTGCGCGCCCAGGTCACCTCTACTGCCGACAACTGCCTGGGACAGGAGTGCCCGGACGTCGACGACTGCCCGCTAATTAAAGCCCGCCGCCGGGCCCAGCAGGCCGATCTGGTGGTCATCAACCACCACCTGTTTTTTGCCGATCTGGCGGTGCGCGAAAGCGGTTTTGGCGAGGTGGTGCCGTTTGCCGAAGCACTGCTGTTCGACGAAGCCCACCTGATTCCTGACGTCGCCACCCAGTTTTTTGGCGAACAGGTGAGCAGCAATCAGCTACTCAATCTAAGCCGCGATCTGCAGGCCGAAAACCCGGGTGATATCGATGATCTGGAACCCCGCCTGCGGCGGGTGGAAACTGCCACCGGGGAACTCACCCGAGAGCTGGGCCAGGTTAATAGCCGGAACGACTGGGCTACCCTGATCCGCAAGCCTGCGCTCAGGGATACGCTGGCAGAACTGATTGACGCGCTAACCAGTCTGCTTGAGTGTCTGGCACCGCACCAGCAACGAAGCAAGGAACTCGACAACTGCGGCAACCGGGCGGAACGAATAATCGCCACGCTGCGGGCAATGCAGTTAACCCCGCACAATTCGGCTGAAGAATCGGAGAGCCCTGAGCCGAACCCTGACGATGAGGAGAACACGCGGCCCAATGATGGCGGCACGGTGCAGTGGTTGGAGCAGCGCGGTCGCGGGTTTGTGCTACACAACGATCCAATCGAAATTGCACCCCGCATGGAACAGGCCTACGAGGCCCATCCCCGCAGCTGGATATTCACTTCGGCAACGCTGGCGGCGGGCGACACTTTTGATCTGTTCACCCGGCGCATGGGCTTACTCGATAGCGAAACTCTGCTGCTTGACACTCCTTTCGACTACGCCAATCAGGCCCTCCTCTACCTGCCTCCCGACTTACCCGAACCCAACGATGAAGGTCACACTGAAGCCGTGGTGGCCGCAGCGCTGCCGGTCCTAAAGGCCAGCAAAGGTCGGGCGTTCCTGCTTTTTACCAGCTACGCCGCGCTACATCGAGCAAAGGATCTTTTAAGCGGTGAAACTGATTTTTCGCTCCTTATCCAGGGTGACCTGCCGAAGGCCAAACTGCTGGAAAGATTTCAGCAACTCCCCAACGCTGTCCTGCTGGCAACCGCCAGTTTCTGGCAGGGAGTCGATGTCAGGGGCGAGGCCCTGAGCTGCGTGATCATCGACAAATTACCCTTTGCAAGTCCGTTTGAACCTTTAATCAAGGCCCGCATCGATAGTCTGCGCCGCGCCGGTGGCAATCCCTTTCGTGACCTGCAGATGCCCAGCGCCATCATCACCCTGAAACAGGGCGCGGGTCGGTTGATCCGTGACCACGGTGACCGCGGCCTGCTGATGATTTGTGATCCGCGCCTGCGCAGTCGTAGTTATGGCAAAACCTTTGTTGCCGCACTACCGCCGATGCGAACCACTGAAAAAGTCGCCACGGCAACGGCATTTTTTACGCAGGCGGAGGAGAAAACCCGTTGAACCTGCTGGCCATCGAGAGCTCCACCGAACAGTGTAGCGTTGCCCTGCGCTGCGGCGATCAGACTCAACAGCTGGTGAGTGACCAGCCCCGAGGCCACGCAGAACAGATACTGCCGATGATCGAAACCCTGCTCGCTGACAGCGGTATTAGCCGCCAGCAGATCGATCAGGTGGTTTTCGGGCAGGGACCGGGCTCATTTACCGGCGTACGTATCGCCTGCAGTGTTGCCCAGGGACTGGGATTTGGTCTGGATATTCCAGTGCTGCCGATTTCCTCCTTGGCAGGGCTTGCGCAGGCCGCGCTGCCAGAAATTATGCACACCGAAAAATCCGACACACCGCCCACTCACCGAATCATCGTGGCGCAGGATGCTCGACTGGGGGAAATCTACGCAGGCACTTATGAGTTTGTCGCCGATGAGCTCACCGCAATCACCACCGAACAGGTGCTCAAACCGGCCAGTTTCGACAACCATTTCCGACTATCTGGCGATGACTGGGTCGCCGCAGGTAACGGTTGGCAGGTGTACTTCGAAGCGCTACATGCAGTGCTAACCGGCCGAGTCAAACAGCAACTACCCGCCTGCCATCCGGATGCCAAAGCACTGCTGAAGCTGGCAACGGGAGCGGTCTACAGGCACCGTGGGGTCAGTGCCGACCAGGCACAGCCAGTCTACGTGCGCGACCAGGTCACCCACCGTTAAGTATTATTCACCCGGCATCGGACAATACTAGCCGCCGCAATGCTGGCACCAGCGGTAACAGGGCAGCGATTCCTAGCAGAACAAACCAGATTAATGCCCAGGCAGGCATGCTTAGCCCCATAAAACTCCACAATAGTTCGGCACACTCGCCGGAACCCTGAAAGACCATCCTCGCCGTGTCCGTCAGCGGAAAATTTTCCATCATAAAATCGAGGCCCGGCCCACACGACGGCACCTGGTCGGCGGGCAGATTCTGTAGCCGCACGTGCCAGGCAGAAATAGCGACACCCACCAGAGCAACGAGCCCGCCCACACCACCGTATACACGGCGACCCCAGCCTTTCGGGCTATGCACAATGGCGACCAGCAGAACACCGGCAAGGCCAAAAAACACCAGCCGTTGCAGGATACAGAGTGGACAGGGCTCCAGCCCCAGGCGGTGCTGCAAAAATAGCGCACAGCCAATTAGCCCGCTAATAATCCACAGTTGAATCAGGTACCAGCCGCGTAGGCTAACCCGGGTTTGCATTGCCTGTTCTCCGTTAAAAATACAAAAAAAACCCCGCTCAGCGGCGGGGTTTTTCTAACGCTTATTCAGCGTTCAATCTCAGCCAAGATTGGCCGCTACGAAATCCCAGTTGACGAGATTCCAGAATGCTTCCAGATACTTCGGGCGAGCGTTGCGATAGTCAATGTAATAGGCGTGTTCCCAAACATCGCAGGTCAGCAGCGGTTTTTGACCGCTGGTCAGTGGGCAACCGGCGCCCGTGGTGCTGGCCAGTTCAATCGAACCGTCGCTGTTCTGCACCAGCCAGCCCCAGCCGGAACCAAAGGTCCCGATGGCATTGGCACTGAACTTTTCCTTGAACTCAGCGAAAGAACCGAACGCCTTGTTAATCGCGTCGGCCACCGCGCCAGTAGGTTCACCACCGCCGTTGGGGCTCAGGCAGTTCCAGTAAAAAGTGTGGTTATAAACCTGAGCGGCGTTATTAAACAGCCCGCCGGACGAGTTTTTGATGACCTCTTCCAGGCTGGCACTGGCCTGATCGCTTCCCTCAAGCAACTTGTTCAGGTTGGTTACGTAGGTCTGGTGATGTTTACCGTAGTGAAATTCGAGGGTTTCCTGCGAAATATAGGGCTGCAAAGCATCCAGTGCATAGGGCAGTGCGGGTAATTCATGGGCCATGATCATCTTCTCCTTGGAATAATAGTTACACAGTCGTTTTTTATTGTTACCTGTCAGCTGATCACTGACGCCAGTCAAGCCTGGGAAGCCCGCCATTCTAACGACCGCCCGTCCTCAGTAGCAAGTCTGGTGACGGCCATCTCAACCACAAACTACCGTCACCGTTGAAAGCATGGACGGATTGAGAAAAATAACCGCAGATTGTATTATTGTCGGTTCGCGTACGAGGGCCACCTCACCTCAATATCGAGTGTGTTAGGGGCGTGCAAACAGACCGAACCCTGGTGTTTGCAGCCCCCTTAGTCAATTCAACCAAGTGCTAAATAGATCGTGTCGCCATCCCACGGAAAGGGCTTAATATGCGCTGAATGTGGCGGCCTGGCGGCCTGTTGGTGATGCCACGTTAACGGCGGCTAGCTGGGACGAGGACTTTCTTGTTAAGAGATTTTATGTACAACAGAACTCCCCATAACGGGCTATACAGACCCGAATTCGAACACGACAGCTGTGGTTTTGGCCTGATTGCACAGATGGACGGCGTTGTCAGCCATAGCCTGGTGCAATCAGCTATCGATTCGTTGGCACGCCTGACACACCGTGGCGCCATTGCAGCCGACGGGAAAACCGGCGATGGCTGTGGCCTGCTAATCCGCAAACCGGACGGTTTTTTACGAGCCGTGGCGGCTGAATCCGATATAAAGCTGGAAGAGCTTTATGCGGCCGGCGTGGTCTTCCTCAACAGTGACGAAACACTGGCCAGTCGAGCCCGCGACGAGCTTAACCAGCAACTTGCCAACGAAGGACTGACCGTTGCCGGCTGGCGGGTGGTGCCCGTTAACCCTTCAGCACTGGGTGAGCAGGCGACTCGATCCCAACCACAGATCGAGCAAATTTTTGTTAACGGCGACGCCGACATGGACGAGGTGGATTTTAACCGCCATCTCTATTTTGCTCGGCGGCGCACCGAAAAAGTACTTGCCGACGACGACAGTTTCTTTGTCACCGCCCTCTCCTGCCACGTCATCTCCTATAAAGGCCTGGTGATGCCGGCACGGCTACCGGAACTATTCCCTGATCTGGGCGACCCCCGGTTTACTTCATCAATCTGTATTTACCACCAACGCTTTTCGACCAACACGTCTCCGTCCTGGAAACTGGCGCAACCGTTTCGTTATCTGGCCCACAATGGTGAAATCAATACGGTTCAGGGCAACCGTTTCTGGGCACAGGCCCGCGGCAGCAAATTTGCCAGTCCACTGTTCGACAACGTTGACGATATTCTGCCCGTGGTCAATAGCGGCGGCTCTGATTCGCAAAGCCTGGACAACATGCTCGACGTGCTGCTCTCCGGCGGCATGGATATCTTCCGTGCCATGCAGCTAATGATTCCACCTGCCTGGCAGAACGACCCTCACATGGGCGAAGACCTGCGAGCCAGCCATCGTTATCACAGCATGATCTCTGAGCCCTGGGACGGCCCGGCAGGTATCGTATTGACCGATGGCCGTTATGCCGCCTGTCGCACCGACCGCAACGGCCTGCGACCCGCGCGCTGGGTCATCACGACCGACCGCACCATTACGCTGGCTTCCGAAACCGGGGTCATTGACTATCCACCCGAACAGGTATTGCGCAAGGGCCGCCTGAAACCCGGCGAAATGCTGGCCGTGGACACCTGGACCGGCGAGCTACTCATGCCGGCCGACATTGACCGCATGCTGGCCCAGCGCCACCCCTATGAAAGCTGGCTTAAACAACACAGCCACTATCTAACCGATATCGACTGCGCCGCCAAAAGTCAGGCGGAATTTGGTGAAGGGATTCATGGCGACAGCCTGAGAACCTATGAAAAATTCTTTAACCTCACCTACGAGGAGCTGACCCAGGTCCTGAGGCCGCTTGCTGACAATGGTCAGGAGGCCACCGGCTCCATGGGCGATGACACACCCATGGCTGTGCTGTCGCGCCAGGTGCGTTCTATTTACGATTATTTCCGCCAGTCTTTTGCCCAGGTGACTAACCCGCCCATCGATCCTCTGCGCGAAAACATTGTGATGTCACTGACCACTAATTTTGGTCGATTTCGCAACGTCTTTGATGAAATCCCGGAACACGCGGCTAAAGTCACCACGGATACACCGGTGCTTTCTCGACGCGCGTTTCAACAGATGCAGGCCCTCGATCAACTCGGTCTTTCCGCTGAGATGATCGACCTCCACTACCGTCCCCTGGACGACGGCAGCATCCTCCAGCAAGTCATCGAAGGCATCTGCAGCCGGGCCGAGGAAGCGATTCGGGCCGGTAAAACCATCATTATCCTCAGTGACCGAACCCTCGATCGAGAGCAGATTCCGGTACCGGCATTAATGGCCACCGGCGCCGTCCATCACCATCTGACACGACTCGGTATTCGCGGGGACGCTCAGGTGGTGGTCGAAACCGGCAGCGCCCGCGATCCTCACCAGATCGCAACACTGATCGGTTTTGGGGCCACTGCAGTGTATCCCTTCCTGGCCTTAGCCGCCGTGGAACAGATCGCTGAAGGCGAACAGAAAGACCCGCAGACAGCCTGCGCCAACTACATCAAGGGCATCAACAAGGCGCTCTTTAAAATCATGTCTAAAATGGGTATTTCGACCATTGCCAGCTATCGTGGCGCCCAGCTGTTCGAGGCGGTCGGCCTCCATGATGAGGTGGTCAATCCCTGTTTTGAAGGCGTCACCAGTCGCATCAGTGGCAGCCGCTTTATCGACTTTGAGAACGACCAGCGCCACCTGGCCCGCAACGCCTGGAAAGCGCGCAAAGTTGTCGAGCAGGGCGGCCTGCTGAAATACGTTCATGGCGGCGAATACCACGCCTATAACCCGGACATTGTCCGCGCCCTCCACGGTGCCGTGCGTACCGGCGAGCAGCGCTATTACGATGAGTTTGCCAGCCTGGTTAACCACCGCCCGCCAGCAACCTTGCGCGACCTGATTGGCATCAGCAACGATCAAACACCGATTCCACTCAGTGACGTTGAGCCATTAGAGGCCATTATCCAGCGGTTTGATAGCGCCGGCATGTCCCTGGGCGCACTGTCACCCGAGGCCCACGAGTCGTTAGCCATCGCCATGAACCGCCTCGGCGGCCGCTCCAATTCGGGCGAGGGCGGCGAGAGCATTGACCGTTACGGCAATGAACGCACGTCAAAGATAAAGCAGGTTGCGTCTGGCCGGTTTGGGGTCACACCCCACTATCTGGTCAACGCCGAAGTTCTGCAGATTAAAATCGCTCAGGGGGCCAAGCCCGGCGAAGGCGGTCAGCTGCCTGGCGACAAGGTCAACGACCTGATTGCCACCCTGCGCTATACCCGGCCCGGTGTCACCCTGATTTCACCGCCACCGCACCACGACATTTATTCCATCGAAGATCTTGCCCAGTTAATCTTTGATCTCAAGCAGGTCAATCCAGAGGCACTGGTATCGGTCAAACTGGTGGCCCAGGCTGGCATCGGCACCATTGCCGCTGGCGTTGCCAAGGCCTACGCCGATCTGATCACTATTTCCGGTTATGACGGTGGCACGGCCGCTAGCCCGCTGACCTCGGTCAAATATGCGGGTATTCCGTTTGAGATGGGCCTGGCTGAAACCCACCAGACCCTGCGCCTGAACGATCTGCGCGACAAGGTTCGTATCCAGGCCGATGGCGGCATGAAAACCGGCCTCGACGTGATTAAGGCAGCCCTGCTTGGCGCCGAAAGTTTCGGATTCGGTACGGCCCCCATGGTGGCACTGGGCTGTAAATACCTGCGCATCTGTCACCTCAACAACTGTGCCACTGGCGTCGCCACCCAGAACGACGAACTGCGCAAGGCGCACTACCACGGCCTGCCCGAAATGGTCGAGACTTACTTCCGTTTCGTGATTGAAGAGACTCGCCAGATCATGGCCAGCCTTGGTATTTCCACCATGGAAGCGCTAATCGGCCGCACTGACCTGTTGCACCTGTTACCCGGTGAAACCGACAAACAGGGCCACCTTGATCTGTCACCCGTGCTGGCAGTAGATGAGTCGGCCCATGGCAAACCGCAGTTCTGTAGCTCACCCCGCAATGAACCTTTCGATAAAGGCGAAAAAGCTGAGCAGATGGTTAATGACACATTAGAAGCCATCGACAACAAACTAGGTGGTATATTTAATTACGAAGTTCAGAACATTGACCGCTCCATCGGCGCTCGCATTTCCGGTGAAATTGCCAAACGTTATGGCAACCTGGGCATGGCTGACTGCCCCATTACCCTGAAACTGCGCGGTACCGCAGGGCAGAGCCTTGGTGTCTGGAACGCCGGCGGATTGAACCTGGAACTCGAAGGCGATGCCAACGATTATGTCGGCAAAGGCATGGCCGGGGGCCAGCTGGTGCTCTACCCACCGCGGGCCAGTTTGTTCAAAAGCCATCAAACCACCATCATGGGCAACACCTGTCTTTATGGTGCCACCGGCGGCACCCTGTACGCAGCCGGGCTAGCCGGCGAGCGCTTTGGCGTGCGTAACTCCGGTGCCCGTGCCGTGGTCGAAGGGATCGGCGATCATGGCTGTGAATACATGACCGGCGGCGTAGTAACAGTCCTTGGACCCACCGGCATTAATTTTGGTGCCGGTATGACTGGTGGTTTCGCCTTCGTCTATGAGCCTGAACCGGAACATGCCGACCATGGCTTTGAAACCAAGGTGAATCACGAACTGGTCGAAATTCACCGCATGGATGGTCGAGTCGGTGACAGCCAAACCGCTCGCTATGCTGCTTTCCTACGCGACGAAATTACCCATTTCACCGCCGCAACCGGCAGCGACTGGGGACAGGAATTTCTCGATAATTTTGCCGAGCGGTTACCCGGATTCTGGCTGATTAAGCCGAAAATTAGCGAGTTCGAAACCATGCTGGAGCAGGTCGTCTGATGTCAGTCGCAAAACCCGATAATAACTTTAAGTTCCTGACCAGCGAACGCAGCCTGGACAAACAGGCGGCGCCTGATCGCGTCACTCATTTCAATGAAATTTACGTGCCTTTTGACGAACAGAGCGCTGCTGACCAGTCCGGTCGCTGCCTCGGTTGTGGCAACCCTTATTGCGAATGGAAATGCCCCGTCCATAATTTCATTCCTGACTGGCTCGCCCTGGTTGAAGAAGGCCGTTTAATGGAAGCTGCCGAGCTTTCCAACCGGACTAATTCGCTGCCAGAAATTTGCGGACGCATCTGTCCACAGGACCGTCTTTGTGAAGGAGCCTGCACCCTCAATGACGGGCTGGGTGCAGTCACCATTGGCTCGGTAGAAAAATACATTACGGATACTGCCCTGAAGCAGGGCTGGCAGCCCGACCTGAGCGATGTGGTCCCGACTGGCAAACGCATGGCCATCATCGGCGCCGGTCCCGCCGGCCTCGGCTGTGCCGATATTCTGGCCCGTAACGGCGTCGAAGCCGTGGTCTATGATCGGTACGATGAAATTGGTGGCCTGTTGATGTTTGGCATACCCGGATTCAAGCTCGACAAGGACGTCATCACTCTCCGCCGCAAGGTGTTTGAGAACATGGGCATTAAATTCCAGCTCAATACCGAAGTTGGCAAAGACATTTCCATGGAACAGCTACTCGACAAGTACGACGGCGTCTTCCTGGGGATGGGTACCTACAAATTTGTCGATGGCGGCTTCCCCGGTGAGGGGCTTCCGGGCGTTTACCCGGCCCTGCCTTATCTGATTGGCAACGTCCGCGAACAGCTCAGCATGGGCGCGGCTGACTCGCCTTTTATTGACATGAAAGACAAAAACGTTCTAGTGCTGGGCGGTGGCGATACTGCCATGGACTGCAACCGCACCGCCATCCGCCAGGGCGCCAGAAGCGTCTCCTGCGTCTATCGCCGTGACGAGGCCAACATGCCCGGCTCTCGCGCCGAACTGGTGAACGCCAAAGAGGAAGGTGTCGAATTTCTCTGGAATCGCCAGCCGCTGGAAATCGTCGGCGATGACAAAGTGGAAGGGCTAAAGGTGGTACGTACGGAACTGGGCCCGGCGGATCTTAATGGCCGCCGTTCGCCGCAGCCGATTCCCGGTAGCGAAGAGATTATTGCTGCGGATGCAGTACTGGTCGCCTTTGGCTTTCGCCCCAACCCACCTCACTGGCTCGAACAGTTTGGTGTCGAGTTCCACAAAGATGGCCGCGTTAAAGTACAGGGAACCGGCAGCGTTGGTCAGACCAGCAACCCCCGAATTTTTGCCGGTGGCGATATGTCCCGTGGATCTGACCTGGTGGTAACGGCGGTTCACGATGGTCGCAATGCCGCCTACGCCTTCCTCGACAGCATGGATTTATAGGCTCCCGTGGCTGAATTGAAAAACGACCGCCTGTTAAGGGCCATCCGTCGCGAGCCGGTGGATCGCACCCCGGTCTGGTTTATGCGCCAGGCGGGACGCTACCTGCCCGAATATCGAGCGACCCGTGCTAAAGCCGGCGACTTTATCACCTTGATGAGCACCCCGGAGCTGGCCACTGAGGTGACTCTGCAGCCACTGGAACGTTATCCGCTTGACGCCGCTATTCTGTTCTCGGACATACTCACTATCCCCGATGCCATGGGGCTCGGACTCTATTTTGTAGAAGGCGAAGGGCCCAAATTCAGCCGACCGCTCACCGACGAACGAGCCTGCCGTGAACTGGCGACCCCGAACATCAGTGATAGCCTCGATTACGTCTTCAAGGCAGTCGCCAGCATCAAGCGCGAACTCAATGGCCGCGTACCCCTGATTGGCTTCTGTGGTAGCCCCTGGACCCTGCTCACCTACATGGTAGAGGGCGGTGCCAGCAAAGACTATCGCGCGACCAAGCAGCTCATTTACGACCGTCCGGAACTGGCTCATGAAGTGCTCAGCAAAGTTTGTAACGCGCTGATTGACTACCTCTGTAATCAGATAGAAGCGGGCGCTGATACCGTGATGCTCTTCGATTCCTGGGGTGGCGTCCTCTCAACACCGGCCTACCAGACCTTCTCACTGGCACCCATGCAACGGGTTATTGCCGGGGTAAAGGAACGGCATCCGGGCACGCCGATAACGCTGTTCACCAAGGGCGGTGGCCAATGGCTCACCGACATAGCCGCCACCGGCTGTGACATGGTCGGCCTCGACTGGCAGACTGATATCCACCTTGCCCGTCAGCAGATCGGTGACCAGGTGGCGCTGCAGGGCAACATGGATCCCACGGTGCTTTATGCCAACCCTGAGGTAATTCGAGCCGAAGTCGGTCGTATTTTGCAGGGTTTTGGTCACGGCAATGGCCACGTTTTCAACCTTGGTCACGGCATCACGCCGCAGGTAAAGCCAGAGCACGTCGGTGCCATGATTGAGGCCGTACAGCAGCTCAGCCCCCAATATCACCAGTAGTCGCCAATGAGTGGCATCTTAAAAGTAGCCCTCGACCTGCCACTAAGAACACTGTTCGATTACCGATGTGACCAGCCGATCGCCGTCGGCTGCCGAGTCGAAGTACCTTTTGGCCGCGGCAAAAAAATTGGCCTGGTTGCTGGCACTGCCCCCCATAGCGATCTACCCGCAGACAAACTTAAATCGCCTTTAAGGGTGATCGACGATCGCCCCCTGCTGAACACCGAAATCACCGACTTGCTGAATTGGGCCAGCCGTTATTATCACCACCCGATTGGTGAAGTCTGGTTCAGCGCCCTGCCCACTCGCCTGCGTCAGGGACAGCCGGCTACGCCACACCCCGAAGAGCGTTGGCGACTCACTGAACTGGGCGAGCATAACCCACCCAACCAACGGGCAAAAAAACAGCTCTCCATCCACAACCAGTTAAAGGGCGCCGCGAAAACCGCCAGCCAGCTCGATGACCAACTACCTAACTGGCGACCGGCCATGCGCACCCTGATCGAAAAGCAGCTGGTGGATGTTGAACAACATTTCGACAGCTGGTCCGGCAAAGGCGATGAACTACCGCTCACACTTAACGACGACCAGCAAAAAGCCGTGGACAGCGTTACCGAGGGCCTGGATAGATTTCAGCCGTTTCTACTCGATGGAGTTACCGGTAGTGGCAAAACCGAGGTCTATTTACACCTGGTGGATAAAGTCCTTAACCGAGGGAAGCAGGCTCTGGTGCTAGTGCCAGAAATTGGACTGACCACCCAGACCATCGACCGGTTTCGCCAGCGGTTTGCAGTACCCATTGTGCTGCTGCACTCAGGCCTCACCGACCTGCAGCGCCACAATGCCTGGCTGCTTGCCGCCACTGGCGACGCAAAGATCATTATTGGTACTCGCTCAGCCCTGTTCACGCCGTTGGCTAACGGCGGCATTATCATCATTGATGAAGAACACGACGGCTCCTTTAAACAGCAGGAGGGATTCCGGTACAGCGCCCGCGATCTGGCAGCAGTGAGGGCGCGTAACCTGAACATTCCCCTGGTACTTGGCAGCGCAACGCCCATGCTGGAAACCCTGCACGCCGCCAATACGGGTCGTTACCAGCACCTCAAACTACCCGAGCGGGCCGGCAATCGGAATATGCCCAAACTGGAAGTGGTCGACGCCCGCCATCAGCGTATGCGCGGCATGATCTCGGCATCTCTGCGGGCAGAAGTTCGCGACCATCTGCAACGAGGTCAGCAGGTGCTGCTGTTTTTAAACCGTCGGGGCTATGCCCCCGTGCAGCTTTGCGATGATTGCGGTGCGGTTCCTGAGTGCAGCCGTTGCGACACGGCCTTTACCTATCACCAGAATCGCAACCTGCTGGTCTGTCACCACTGTGGCAGTGAACGTCGACCCCCGAGCCACTGCGAAAGCTGTAACGGCGAGACGCTGGTGCCCATTGGCGCCGGCACAGAAAGGGTTGAGGAAGAGCTGCGCCAACAGTTTCCTGACCAGACTGTGCTTCGAATCGATCGCGACTCCACCCGACTAAAGGGCGCTCTCGATCGCCACCTCGAGCAGGTTCATTCCGGCGAGGCCCAGATACTGCTCGGCACACAGATGCTTGCCAAGGGCCACCATTTCCCTAACGTCACCCTGGTCGGCATTCTTGATTGCGATCAGGCCCTGTTCGCGACTGACTTTCGCGCCGCCGAAAAGCTGGCCCAGCTGATTTATCAGGTGGCCGGCCGCTGTGGCCGGGGCGAGGAACCGGGGCGGGTATTGATTCAAACCCACCAGCCCCACCACCCGCTTTGGCAACAACTGCTGAGCAAAAATTACACCCAGCTAGCGGCCGAATTGCTCACTGAGCGTGAAGTCACCGGATTCCCGCCCTTTCAGCATCTGGCGCTGGTAAGGGCGGAAGCCACCGGCCCAGTGAAAGCCTTGGATTGCCTGACCTCACTCACCCGGCAACTGCCCGGCAGTAACCAGATTGACACCTGGGGCCCGGTACAGGCACCACGGCCCAAGCGCGCCGGGCACTATCGGGCACAGTTGCTATTTCAGGCAACCGACCGCGCACCCCTTCACCAGCAACTGCACCGGGCTATTGCGCTGCTGGATACTAAAACTAACCGGCAAATTCGCTGGTCAATCGATGTCGACCCCGTCGACCTCTATTAAAAACACCAACAATTCAACGCGACGGTGAATACAATAAGCAACCGGCACCCAATGCCTGTGGGCGACTGAATCAACGGGTGTGACCCCTGTGTTAGCCACGGGAAACAAACCCACTGTCTTAACGCAATCCACCCGCAAGCCCACGCTTTATTATGGTTATTAAAATATCTAGCTGAGGTTTCGCTCACTGTTTCAGCCCACCGGGAAAAGGCCGGCCATCGACTACCGGCCGTTAGCCGCAGCCATTGAAAATTCATCCCATCAACCGGACCAGACCTTCATGACCCCTGCTCGACTTCTACTCGTTATCATCACCGCAACATTGACGAGCTGGGGACCTCACGTCGCCGCTGAAAAACCGGTGACCGGCATTGTCATTGCGGGCTGGCTCGAGAAAATCGCCTTTCCCGGGCATGATTTTCTGGTCAAAGCCAAGCTCGATACGGGGGCAAAAACCTCCTCGATCTATGCCAGGGACATTACTCGATTTGAACGGGGAAACGAGCCATGGGTCGGTTTCACCCTGGTGATGGAAGACACTCGAAACCGAGTTCACCAACTGATTATGGAACAACCGCTTCAACGTGATGTCATTATCAAAAACCATGACGGAGACCACGACGACCGACCGGTCGTGGAGCTGGAAATCTGTTTCAACGGCTATCTGCATAAGGCCGAATTTACGCTGGCTGATCGACATCAATTCAATTACCCGGTGCTACTTGGACGACGTTTCCTCAGCGAAGTAGCGGTGATTGACTCCAGTAAGACCTTCACCACTCAGGGCCGATGCCCCTGATTAGCGACGACGCTCCCCGGGGAAAACAATTGATCGCTGTGAAAGATATATCCGTAAAAATTTGGGGCTTCCTCCTCATCGGTATCGGTCTGACAATCGGCGGGTACAAGGTCGCTTTCCTTGGCCTGCCGATTAGCCCCAATCAACAGACCAAAACCTGGACTGTGCAGGCAAAAGTTAATTTCAAGGGTAATGGCGGTCCGGCAATTGTCGATTTCACCGTTCCGAAAATCACCCCGGGGTTTTCAGTCCTTGATGAAGACTTTATTTCCAGCAAATACGGTCTGGCACTGCAGGAACAGCGGGAATCTCGCGTTGCCCAGTGGGCTGTGCGCCGGGCACGTGGCGAACAGCTGCTTTACTATCGCCTTTTTGTTGCCCCTTCTACCAAACAGGTCGCCTGGCAGGAAAAACCGGATTTTCCCTTTCCACCGGATTTTGAAGAGCCCTACGCCTCAGCGATACGCGCGATTATCGATGACGTACGCAAGGAATCGGCTGACGTAGCCACCTACACACGGGAGTTACTGCAGCAACTTAACGCCGAGCAACCCAATGAAAATGT
>Ga0070726_10001438_pt1 | contig 24054 bp, 31 predicted proteins | sample tdAd471_FD_67275 | JGI IMG/M metagenome (GOLD analysis project Ga0070726, IMG submission 67275) | Marine sediment microbial communities from the Atlantic coast under amendment with organic carbon and nitrate - tdAd47.1 | ecosystem: Environmental > Aquatic > Marine > Coastal > Sediment | place... | reverse complement strand
ACCACAAATGCGCGGGGCTCAGCTGCCGTCAGCGCACGACGAGCCTCGGCGACCATATCGTCGATGGCCGAACTGATGCTCGTGTCTGAGTCGTCAGAGCGGAGTTGTGGCGCGTCGTCCATGCGAGCTGTCGGTGCCGGATTTCAGAAACTGCGGGGCAGCGAGTCGAGTCGTGCCGGGATCGTGCGGAAGCCGGATGCCGACGACAAGTCAAAACGGACACGTTCCCGGCGAATCAGTTGCCAATACGAAAAAAGCCGCCAGCGATCCAACGCTGGCGGCCAGTGGGCACGAAGCTTTCGAGAACCATGAAACCGCATGAGGAACTCCGCAAGGACCGGCGATGAGAAAGCGGCCGAGGCTGCTTACAGCAAATCAGTCGGTTGACGGAGTGTTTTCAGACGGGTTGAAAGTCGCCCATCGCCTCCCGCAATCGGTTTCGCGCGGTGTGCAGTCGCCGCTTGATCGTGCCGATCGGGCTGCGAAATCCTTCGGCCATCTGAGCCAGCGACTGACCTTCAATGTAGAACGCGACCAGCGTGTCCCGGTCGAGTTCCTTCAAAGTCCGCAGGCCATCCCAGACCTGTGAGGCTTCTTCAGTCTTCAGGACCCGGTCAACCGGCGAGACGGTGTCGGCCCGGACGCCGTCAAACGTTTCGGCTTCGACCGCGGTTTCCCGAGGCCGTCGCACGATTCGGTTGATCGACATCCGCACGGCGATCTGTCGCAGCCAGCCCGGAAACCGCTCGGGCTCCCGCAACTGGTCGAGCTTTCGCATCGCCCGGATGAAGATTTCCTGAGTCAGCTCGCTGGCCTCATGAGCATCCCGAAGCCGTCGCAGAACGACGCTGTAAACGGTCGACTCGAAGCCCCGAGCCAGTTCGCCAAACGCTTCCCGGTCGCCGGACTGAGCCAGTCGAACCAGTTCGATCATCTGAGTGTCTTCCATTATTGCCACCTTGATTATTGGCAACCGCTCGCCGGGAGACGCCGGGCAGGGCGGTTTGAATGCGGAAAGTCCGTGAGCGGCGACTCTGCCGGACACGGAAGATCGAATGCTGCGCGGTGCTGCATGAGAAGCTGCCTCGCCGTGACCGGCTCTCTCGAACACGATTCCCGGGTGGTCACTCAAGAAAGACGTTCTGGGTTTTCGTAGTGGACGAGGTTACGAGTCCTTTTTCAGGACGACAGTTGGGACTCGTAACCTCGTCCACTACCCCACAACTCAGAATTGACCAGGTACCAGGACGTTCTGCACGGAAGTCCGTGTCAGAACAGAGTTCGCGCCGAGAGAACCTCGACAGGCAGCAGCCACAGCAGACCGAGCGGAATGACCGGGTCGCGATCAGAAAGCTCGAACTGAAACGTTCGGCCAGAGTCGCGAAGCAGTCGCCATTCGATTGGGCTGATCAGAGTGCGGACGAACGCAGACAGAGCGAATCTGCCGGCAAACCACCGCAGCTCGAATCAGCAGAAACCGGTTTCCAACCTGTCGGAGACGAACGTTGTCTGCCCGAAAGGTCGGGGACTCGCCGGACGAATCCGGCAGCCCTCAGCTCGAAAGAGCGTTGAGGACCACGAGTCTGCCCCAGGCTGGGGCGGGCATTTGCCGAGCTGCTATTGCGGAGCGTGCTGCAAACGCAGCCGCATCGGCGTCTGACCGTTCAAATGAACTGTCAGGTCGCCAGAGCGACGAGGCATACAGCGGTAGCTCGGCCATCTTCGGTTTCAGTTTTCCGGTGGCGCAATGGGGGTGCATCGAACGACACTCGACGCGACCACGTACGACGCCACCGACCAGAATGTTCTCGACTGTGTCGATCTGGACAGAATTGTTCGTTCGGATGATCTGCGTATTAAGCATCGGAGCACCTCTGCGGGATCGTCCCGCGATTAAGGATTTGGCCGCAAGTCGTTTGCGACCGATGAAGGCTCGGATTCACCTTTCAATTACGTTTCGTCCGAGCCGGATACCCTCTTGAGGAGATTCCTGCCCCGAACCTCGGAGCAGCCAGAACCGTCATCTTAACGAGCGAGGGAGACACCCGTCCGCCGGACACCCGGCGGAATCACACAGTCGGAAGCTGCGTATGAGGCAGTCTGTACCGTCTGCTGCCCGCCATGACCAGCGGAATTTCAAACGGGTTCGCGGCTTTCAGACAGAATCTCTGGAAAAATTGAGAACCGCCGATCCGTAGCCACTACCGGCGTGAGAGTTCCGGTGGCCTGCGGGAAGATTCGCGGGCATCCGGCTGCATGTTGATGCGTCCGGACAGGCCACTTCAACGCCGCCAGAATGACGATCTGCTCAGCGGCGCACAGAAAAAGGCCGCCTGCAGAACCTGCAGACGGCCTTCAGTGGAGGCGGCGGGTGTCGCAGATGGCTTCCGATTCTGTCGTCGTAACGCCTTGTGAGCCGGTAAGATGCGTCAACGGCCTTGCGATTGCAGAGCGTTCGATTTCGGCCAAAACAGACATTTTTCTCCGTCAAAACAGACAAACAGACAACTCAAAACACGGGTTCAAGGCGAATCGCCTCCACTAATGGCGACGACTTGTCGGGGTCAGCTACTTACGTCGAAGAATACCGTGTTGCTCGTTTCCGCTGATGTCCAAAACTCGACCTTCATGCACATCATGGGAGTACGATGCCAGTGTTGCCGTGTCATTCTCGAAACTCTCGTCGGGCGTGAATTCGGTGAAGTACCTTTCGCCTTCCGAGATTCTGGCAGAGCGAACCTTGCCGATGAACGAGTCGATTGGGTTTGTGTCCCCAACGCAGCCGATCACGAAGCGTGTTCCACCCAACGGCTTCGTGGCAGGACCGGAGACAGCGTGCTTTCCGTCGAGGTACAAGCGAGTCTCGGTTTCGCCAAATACAGCAGCCACGTGAGTCCACTCGTTAAGCGGGACTGTGGCGTCACTGAAGATGATGCCTTGCTGGGAATCTGTCGGGATGTATTCGGCGACAAGACCCGCTCCGATGATTCCCAAGCTGTTCCCAAATCGAGGTGCGAGATCGCTACCGATGATGAATCGAGGATGCTCGTTGTCGTAGTCCTCGATCATGATCCACGCTTCAAGCGTGCAGGGGGCGAAACGCTCGACCGGCGTGACGATCCGATATGAGCCGTCAAAAACCAAAGCGTCGTTCTCAACGATGACCGTAGGCGGCTTCTCTGCCTCGACGGGCAATTCGGGTTCAAAGTTCAGGAAAAACGACACCAGAAGCGTGGCCATTGCTCCACAAAGAAAAACGCCGGAAGTCTTTAACCATGAAGGCAATTCAAACGGTTCCCTTTCCGGCGACCGAAGCGCTTCGGCCAGTGCCTTGCCTGAGTATCGTCCTTCGGGATGCTTCGACAAACAGTGCAGGCAAATGCGATTCAACCATTTGCCGACCTGCCCATTCCATGTGCTCGGAGGCAACTGGTGCCGGAAGAGTACCGATTCACGTGCCGTCAGCGGCGTATCGACTTGGTAAGGGAGCTTGCCGGTCAGACATTCGTAAAGCACAACGCCGAGTGAATAGATGTCGGACCTCGGCCCGATGAGTTGTTTCTCTCCCGCAATCTGTTCGGGCGACATGTAGGCGACTGTCCCAAGGTTGTCGGAAGACTCCTCATCTGTCGAAACAGCGATGCCAAAGTCAGTCAGGAACGGTTTGCCGTTGGCGTCGATCAGGATGTTTGGCGGTTTGATGTCTCGATGAATAAAGCCCTGTTCGTGGGCATGATGCAACGCCTCAGCGACAGTGGCGATCAACGAGGTTGCTTTCTCAATCTCAAGAGGTCCAGCGGCAATCAGATCGGCAAGGCTTTGGCCATCGATGAAGTCACCCACAAGGAACCATTGGCCATCGTCTTCCACAATGTCATGAACGGCGACGATATTATCGTGACGAAGTTTGGCAATCCGGCGAGCTTCAACCCTGAGTGGGGCCAGCGGCGAATGTGGAATCTTGATGGCGACACGGCGTTCGAGTTCCGTGTCGAAGGCCAATACGACTCTTCCGTGACCACCTTGGCCGAGTAGGCGTTCGACCTTGTATCGACCGACAATGACTTCCGGTAAAGGTGGCTCTTCGGCATCCCCTGACATCCAAGCCATTCGTTTCAGAGCCTCCACCTTCTGTTCGACTTCATCCCGAAGCTCCGGGCACTCAGCGCAGAGTTGATCGATGGGCAGGTCGTTGCCTCTTTCACGCTCTACTTCCCATCGAAGAAGCAGGTCAGCGATTCGATCATCTCGGGATGCGTCATTCATTCGTAAAGTCAAAGTCCTTGAGTGTTTCAAAGAGAGTCAGCCGAGCCGCTTGCCAGCGACGTTTCAAAGTGGCCAGTGAAATGCCGAGGACATCGGCTGCTGCTGGCTGTTTCATTCCGTCGTACCAGACGAGTTCAACGACTTCCCGCTGGTCGGCGGGGAGCGAGTCCACTTGATTGTGGAATGCTTCCCATGCTTCCATCGATTCTGGCTCAACGCTCTTCGTGGCCGTCTGCCGGACGGCTTTGCCATCATCGGTGTGATGGTTCTTACCAATGCCTTCCGGGCCATCGTGCTTCCGAGCGAGATCGATGAGTTCTCGCCGAATCTGAGTGGCAGCAAGCCCATAAAACTGCCTTGGTGATTCTGGCCTGACTTCGGCCAATGCCCGGTGCAGCCGAATGATCGAATCCTGAAGTACATCGTCGGTCTCCGCCCATCGACGAACTCGGGGAAAACGCCCAAGCATCTTGCTTGCCAGAACCCGCAGTCGATCCAGCGTGTGTTCGATGATCTCAGCACGCAGTTCCCCCTCAGCATTCGAAAGGTCCAGCCAGTTCTGAAGTTCCGTTGTGTGAGGCATGTCCTGATGTCCGGGCGTTCTGCGGGTGTTTTTGCAGACATTCTATCGAACACAGGGAGTCTCGCCTCTCCAGTCATGTAAGCGAGATCGTCCCTGAAGTCGGCTCATGACACCCGCAATTGAGCCGGTTTTGTACTGGTTCTCGCTTAGGGACATGAAGCGAACTGGGTTCACTCACTGGAGAAATAGATGGCACGTAATTGGTACTACGAAGAGAACGGCGACCGGAAAGGCCCGGTGGATTCAAAGACTCTGAAGCAACTGGCGGATAATGGAACGGTTCAGTCAACAACGCCTGTGTGGCGTGACGGAATGAAGGACTGGGTTAAGGCAGGTTCGGTTAAGGGGCTCACTTCGGGTTCGCCGACAAATCCGACTCGTCCTCCGGTGCCGAGCAGTGTGATCCAGCCATCAGCAAGCCCAGAGAATGCTGAGGAAGTCACGGAGGCAGGTCGGCAAGTGGCGCAGGAGAAACTCTGGCACAAATGGCCCATTGTCGCTCTGCTTGTTACATGCTGCTTCCCTGTCGGATTGGTACTTGTGTGGACGCATCCCCGCTGGACGACACTCACGAGATGTCTTTGGACTGGCGGATTCATTGCCGTCCTGATTCTCGGCCAAACGATTAGCAGGTTTGAAAAAGCCGCCGCCGAAAGAAAGATTTCAGAAGCAAATCAACTCTGGAGTGATGGAAATCAAGCTGAGGCAATTTCGATTTATCGCCACCTCATCGACGACAACATTCTTCACGTGAGCGACGAGGCTCGCTCAAGTCTGTTTGTTAGGACCATCACGTTCGATGTCGAGAACGGAAACGAAAGTTCGGCGAGAGAGCTACTTGATCTTGCAGAGATGTTCAATGTGCCGTTGACGTTTGAATCGCCAGATGCACGGCGGCTCGTTGCAAAGAGGAATGAAGAAAAGGAAGAACAGCGCCGTCTTAGAAAGAAGGCAGATGAGGTTGACGGTTCAGAAGACAAGTTCGTTCAGTTGATGGCCCAAGCTGCACTTGCTGAATCGGCGGGATTTTCTGACATGAATGAAGGGCAGGTTCAAGCAAACATTTCGAAGTGGATTGAAGGATGGGCCAACACTTCCCCCGAGCTATTTCAAAAGCGATTGCAATCAGCAGCGAGGCAGCTTGGGGCTGGTGACAATAGAGCAACAAGTCATCTGCTTTCCATCAGTCCCACCGACTCTAAAGAAACGACCGTTCAAGGCACTCCGACAATGATCGTGGTCTACGGGCCATGGTCTGCGAACGTAACCTGTTACTTCGTCAGAAAGGATGGCCGCTATCGATTGTTTCGGGCAGACGTTGGGGAGCGTCAATGGTCGCCGATGGGCGTCTCGGGTAGGTGAGGAGCTTGTAGCAATGCAAAGATTCACATACGGGACGACCTATTGCCGCTCATGTGGTCATGACGTGGCGTTGAACGCCTTCATGTGCCCGAAGTGCGGTAACCAGTTGCCGGGCAAGTGGGACTTGAACGGTCTGAAGAGCGCAGGACTGCTGATTGTGATCTTGTTCTTCGCTGTGATCGGGATGTTCCCGTTGTTGCCTGTGCTCCTTGGGTTGCTTGTTGGGCTTGCTCCGTTCTTACTCATCTATGCGATAATCAAGTCAAGCGGTCACGATGATGGCGAAGCAAGTGGCCACGGAAACGCACCTTACTCCTGCCTTCGATGCAAGGCTGGTATGTGGAAGATCAATGGAGTGTGCCCGTCATGCGGGTTTGGCAGAAATGAAATGATCTGCCCGTGCGGACTCGAAGTGGTTCAACCGCAGGCCAACGCATTCGAGACTACTGGTGTGATCTGCCCGAATTGCGGTGGGCTCCTACTGAGGTGACGCAATCTCCGGCGTGACCGTTGCCGAATGACTTCAAGGTGTCAAGAATGAACAGGAACACCGAGCGGAGGAAAGAGATTGTCGTAATCTCAGTCCCTTGTGGTGTCCATGTCGGGCGAATTGAGTTGTCAGCACATCACTTCGCAGTCTCTCTCAGCGTCTCGATGACGTGGCAGCAGTCGGCCTGCTCGGTCTCCTGACACTTTTCAAGAGATGACTTCAACACTCGTTGAACGTGCCGCAAGTCTTTAAGCCGCTTGCCGACTTCGGCCAGCCGATCTTCGATGAGCGACTGCACTTCTCGACAGGATGCGGCGGTGTTACTCGGAGTCGAAAGCAGGGCCTTCACGTCATCCAGCGTGAAGCCGATGGCCTGTGCCGCCCGGATGAACTTCAGCTTACGGAGCGACTCTTCGCTGTAGAGGCGGTAGTTGCCTGCACTGCGATCTTCCGGCTCGACCAGTCCAACCCGCTCGTAATAACGCACGGTCGTCGTTGGAAGATCGGCGGCTTGCGCCACTTGGCTGATCGTGAATTGCCTTCCCATCACCGCTCCGTAAGTAGCGTATCCACCGGTATTTGCATGTCGGACGGCGAAACTCCAAAAATTCTCCAGACCGCCTTGACCTTGCACTTGGGTGCAATGTCGATAATAGACGTAAAACGAGGTTTCGACAAGAGTTCATATTCTCGTCATCCCTGTGGAAAGGTGGTTCGATGACCGCAGAAACAACGACGACCAAGCGAGTGACTTGCCCCGCCTGCAACACGAAGGCGAAGCGGGTCTTGCCGGTAACTTTACGAGCGCTGCTCCAAGATCAGTTTGCTACCGAGGTTGGCGGCGGGGATCACTCGTGCTGCGGTCCAGACGGCGAAGGATGCACGCCCATCACGGAGGAAACGGGCTGGCGGTTCTGTGGCTCAACCGGCTGTGACGTGGTGTACTTCTCTGAGGAAGGCGACACCAGCTTCACGAAGTCGCAACTGAAGGTTCCGGTCGGCGTGAAGGAAACTACCGGCGAGCGACCGCTGTGCTACTGCTTCGGCCATTCGGTCGCCAGCATCCAAGACGAGCTTCGCACGAAAGGTCGCTCCGACGCTTTGGAAGACATCCGGGCCAAGATGAAAGCCCCCGGCTGCCACTGCGAGACATCCAACCCCTGTGGTTCGTGCTGTCTGGGGAGCGTGACCAAGCGCATCCAGACTGCTCGGGAGGAACTGGGGATGAACGGCTCAAACGTGGCGCTTGCGTCAACGGCGAAATCATCGACGGGCAGGGGCGAGAAGATCGCCAATATCGGCACCGTCGTCTCGGCGATTATGGCCTCGGCCTGTTGCTGGCTGCCGCTGGTTTCGCTTGCCGTGGGTGTCTCAGGTGCCGGGGTCGCCGCCACACTGGAAACGTATCGCCCGCTGTTCATGGTCGTGACGTTCGGATTTCTGGGAGCGGCGTTCTACTTCACCTACCGACCGAAGAAAGCGGCTGACGCAGCAGGACATGGCTGCTGCGTCACGGAGCCACCCGAGGGCGAAAGCTGCTGCACCACGACCGGCGAGGGTCGTTTCAGCATGATGTCGGTGAACAAGGTCATGCTGTGGGTCGTGACCGTGCTGGCAGTTGCCTTCCTCTTCTTTCCCAGCTACGTCGGTTTGTTGTTTGGGACCGGGAATAAAGCCGCCGTGACTAAGAGCATGAACCGGGCTGTCTTCCAGATCGAAGGCATGACTTGCGAAGGCTGTGCGACCACCGTTGCGCAGGCGATCCGTCAGGTGCCCGGTGTCGTCGCCGTCGATGTCAACTACGAGAAAGGAGAGGCGGTCGTCGGCGTGACGCCCAGTAACCCGATTCCCAAGGAAGAGATTCTGGCAGCCTTGAAGAAGGCCGGATACACCGGAGAACTTCTCAGTAGAGAAGAAACGTCCGAAGCAAACGATGGCACCGCAACGGCAACAACAACCTTAATGGAAAGTGGGGACGAACAGCCGAGCAGTCTCCAGAATGAATCGCTTCGTAAAACCGTTTAGACGACCGGAGGCATGACCTGCAAACGTGATCGTCAATGCGATGATGGCGCATGTCTCGCAAGTGCCGAATCTGCCGGATGTGCCACCGAAGAAGCGGCGGTCGTTCCGGTTCCGGTTAGGAAGCCTTTCACACTAAAGAACGCAATGGGACAATGCCGTGCAAGCAATCCACCAATCGTGCCAGCACATAAAAAAAGGGTGGTGCTAAGTCCTCATATACACCAACCCCCGGTGCCAGCTTTTCTACGAGCAACAAGTCAATTCGACTAATCCAACTTTGCGAAGCTCACGGCGGCGGCGAGTCAACGGCGACGACTTACTTGTCGCCGCAAATTGAGTGAGGTGATGAACTTGATGACGAATCAGCGGGTGTGGCTACACCGGCGAAACTTCACGAAGCACTCGATAGATGGTGGGCCGGGACAGCCCGGTGATCCGAGCGATCTCTGTGATCTTCCTACCTGCTGACTTCATTTCATGGATGGCGTTGACCTGTTCGTCAGTCACTTTCCAACGCCAGCCCTTCTGGCTGCCGCCCCAAATCTTCCCCTTGCTGCGGGCCACGGCTTGGCCACATCTGATTCGTTCGGCCCTGACTTCGTTCTCGTATTCAGCGACAGAGGCCAAGATGCGTGCATGAAGCCGCCCGGCTGGTGAGTCGAGGCTGAATCCGTCCTTGATGCTGACGAGATCGGCCTTTCGATCACGAAGTTCATCGAACAGATCGCAGAGACCTCTCGTGGTCCGGCCAAGGCGGTCAAGACGCCAAACGACAATCCGATCCAGCTTGCCTGTACGCAGAGCGTCCAGCATCCTGTCCATTCCCGGTCGATTCATCGTCTTCCCGGTGAACTTGTCTTTGAACCAGACGACCTCACCGTCATGGCTCTCGGCCCAGCGTTCGAGATCGGGAAGCTGGGATCGGTGATCTTGAGATTTTGAAGACACTCTTGCGTAGATCGCTGATAGTTTCGGCATGGTTCGCTCCAATTGAATGTTGCTGCGAACCGTCTGCGGGTGTCAGAAGTGTAAACTGGCTTTAATAATTGAGGCGTAGCGCCGAGGTCTCACGAGACAGCCGGAAACTCTGGGCTCTCCGATACTGAACATCGCCCAAGTCCGAGCACCACTGACACTTTACAACTCCTCGGTATCACTTCCACGCTCGACGCACGCCCTTGCATCGGTAGACCCGGCAGTTCGGACGGCGGTGGCGTTGGGCGGGCTGGTTCGGATGCCGGTCCACGAACTTCGGTTGTTTCATTGCGATCATCACTGAAGCCTTTCCGCAAGTGGCGGGTGTGGTCGTGGGCTACCCAATGGGCTGGAAGATGTTTGCAAGACTTGACCACGCAATGACCGGCGCTTGAGTGCAGCGAAACTTAGTGGCCGCAGCCTCGGTGAGACCGCATGACGCCAGCCAGTGCTTCAGCGTCAGGTCGGCGGACGCCTGCGACTCGATGACAGCCACAATCTCGCCCTTCCCGGTGTGTTGAATGACGAAAACTTCCATCACCAGTCCTCCCCGTAGTAACCGAAATACTCGTCGCATTGCTCGAAGTCTTCGAGTTCTTGTTGGGCGAGTATCTCGTCGCTTGGTTCGTCAAGATCGTCAAACGGTAGATCGTCGAAGTCGTCGCATTCGTCGGTGGCAAGCTGGTCGAGCACGTGCCCGTAGCCGCCGTTAATGTGGTCTTCCATGAACAAGTCCAGATCGTGGTCCATTGTTTGTCTCCAGTAATCGGGTGATTAGTTTGAGACGGTCACGGGTGTCTCAAATTCGGCGAGACTTTCGACGATCTGCTCAAACAGTTCGTTGTTGCCACGAACCTCCAGCGAATAGGCGAGACCACCGTTGCTCGTGTCGAAGTTGATGCCTTCGATCGCTCGAACGGCTTCGACAGTCTCAATGAGTTGATCGAGTCGGTGTTGTGGCCAGTCCAGCGCCGACGAGAAGTCGAATGACCGGCGATGAATGCGGATGGCGCTGTCGGTCAGTTTGAGGAGCCCGTATTTAAGCTGTTCGTCGAGGACACTCTGACGATCAATCGTCAAATGCAGGCCGCTGCCATACCGCATCATTTGCTGTTGGAAGTGCCAGTCGTCTTCGTTTTCGACCAGTCGAAGACTTCGGCCCCGGCTGTCGGTGGCGACGTTCAGGATGAGCGTTTTGGCCCAGCGGTAGTCGTACTCTTCAGGGGCAGTCGTGAGGCATTGACGGGCTTCGAGTTTGAGCATCGTTCGTCTCCTGTTGAGAAAGTTGGAACGATGCTGGTGCGGGTGTCACTTCGTCTCGGCCACAGTCTCAATCGAAACAGTTTCGAGCCACTCCTCGTCGCCTTCCTCGATGTTCTTGGCGTCGTAGCTAACGCTGCCAGATTTGCAGAGTGCCTCGGCCTGTTCTTGGCTGTCGGCTTCGACGAAGTACGTCGTGCGTACCACAAATTTCTCCAGAGCTTCGACTTCGTACTTTGGCATTGGTTCAATCTCCATCATGAAAGCCGCCGTCAGGATTTGGCGGGTTCAGAAGATCGTAGGGGTTTCCGTTGAACATCATGGCGAATGGAACAAAGCTGAAGTCTTCACTTTCTCGGTTCACTGCGACGACCACGGCCACGGCTTCGCCAGTTGCCTTGAGTTGGCATTCCATCAGAGCCACGTCGCCGTTGGCGAATGCCTCTTGAAGAGTCTCGAAGTTGGGCTTGTGCTGTCGAACGGCGGTCATGTCGTGGGCTCCATGAGTTGGACGATTAGCGGGTGTCGCAGTGGTGACGGCTCAATATTCATCCGGTCTCAGGCAACACGTACTGGAACGGTCAGCTTCGGTGATAACCCAGATGCGTTCGCCCGTCTTCGAAAGCACATACGCAGAAAAGATTCGACTGCCATCTTTAAGGGCGAGCCGATTGGCTTCCCGATCCCCGTCTGACAAATCACCGTCGTCCCCACCGTTGTGTCGGCGGATCAAAACGTCCAGCGAAATATCCGCTTTCTCTGCGGCTTCAATGGCTCCGGGCGTGGCGACAACTTGGCCAAGTGGAAAGAGCGGTTTGTTGAGCTTCATGGCGATTTCCTTGAGTAGTTGAATGCGACGCCACGTTTGCGGGTGTTTGGTAGGATGTCGGATAGATACCGGTATGGAGACAACGACGATGAATCGTTCTGACCTTTTGACAGGGGCAACACTTCAGCAGGGAAGTGTCGCCGATGACTTCGCCGATCTGATCGGAGAGCCCGACGAAGAACGGATCGTCAGGGGGCTAAAGTCGGCGTACACCAAGGCTCTGTTCAATTCGGTAATCGCCGTGAAGCACGACAGTGAACCTGAACTCATGCTTGACTTGCTGGTGTCAATCAACAGGAATGCCAGTCAGCCGGACGAGTGGCGGATCATCGAAGAAGGACGAATTGATCTGGAGAACACCTTGCTCATGATCCAGATGGAACTCACCATCAGTTCGGCATTCTGTGGGCATCGAGCAATGCCATTGATTTCCGAAGCACTTGCCACTGACAACGATGTTCTACATTTCGGCGTCTTCCAAGGAGTCGCAGCCTCATGTGACGCCTCATTTGCTGAGTTGATCGAGCGGTACATCGCCGACTTCGACATCCGAAACCTTCACGCTGACAGCCGGAGCCATTTGCTCGCCGCCGCCAACGAGGCGCTCGATGCCTGTTCGCCCTTCCAATTGTTGTAACAGGTGTCAGATCGGGATCACTTCGTACTCGACTTGTTGTCCACTTTCGATGTCCCTGACGGCTAACAACGCCGCCATTTCCCGGTCAGTCGTCATGCGGCACAAGCTGTTCAGTTTGCTCACGAACGCCAGCGATACCGGATGATTGATGAGGTTGTCGCCCGATATGCCGCTTCGGTGCATGGCCAGCAAGTGGCGATGAAAGCAACCAACGATGGCGACCAGATTCACGGCATCTTGAACTGCGTTGGCATCTACGGCGGCATGGCGCTCGGCTTCGAGATTTGTTGTTTTCATTGTTGATCTCCTGATTGTTCTGCGGGTGTTTCGTCCCAATCCCATTCGTCGAGTTCAGCGGGGAGAACGCCTTCGTCTGGCAGGTTTGGCCCGAAGTAACGGCACGGGAACGGGATTCCCGATCCTTCTGCGCCATGAATAGCCAGCCAGTCAAGGTCGAGGACTTGTCCAGATGGTCCGTAGCGCCGATCCTCTTCGGGATAATCGTCAAGGTAGTCGTCATCAACGATGATGTGGTGCCCGTACTTCTCGTTGTCTGCCAACTCCTCAATCGCATCACTTGCCGATCCGGCTTCGACTATCAAGAACAGCGGCGTGTACGAGCCACCGATTTCGAGTAACCACGTCTTCCCAAACCACGCTGTCGGGTTAAGGACGGGAATGTCGTTGAGTTCGTGATCGCCGAGTTGTGCTTTCGCAGTGATCTGTGACACTTGTTACTCCAGTGCAAAAGTTGGACTGTTGCTGCACTGGTTGCGGGTGTCACGCCTGCGTTTCGATCTCCAATCGCTTCTTCGTTCGGAAGAAACTGGCTCTTGACTTGCCGGTCTTGTCGCACCAGTAAACTTGTTGATCGGATGCAGAATCAGGGTGTTTTCTGATTGCTTCCTTCATGGCATTGATGTCGGCGTTCTTAGTGTCGAGACGCTTGGTCGCAATCTGTTTCCGACCGAGTGCGGACAACTGACTCTTGATGAGCGGTCGCCAGTCGATGCCTTCTTCACGGGCATACTTGAGTTTCCGCAGGCTCGGGCCAAGCAGTCGGAGTGACAACTGGCGGTCCTCAGCCTGTTCTTCAATGAAGTCGATGACAGCTTCACATTCTTCTGGCGTGAGTTGATCGAATCCTCGTGTTGAAAGATGACGCATCATTTCGATCACTTCACCATTCGTCGCCGCCAATTCGAATTGATCGCAGCGGGACAGAACGGCCTTGAAGGCATCGTTCTTTGCCGGAATTACATTGGCGGCAAAAATGCAGCGTGACGTGAATTCAAAGCTGTTTGGAAGGTCGTTGAGTTGACTGCTACCGTAACAAACAATGCGTGGGCTTCCCCACAAAGCCGAACGCAACAATCCAAGGTGCGGCATCGAGGAATACATGCTGTCCACGTCGTCGAAGAACAACACAGCATCATCCCGATGCTGGAATAGCGTGGCGTAGAGCGCCAACGGCGTGATGTGGCTGTTGATGATGACGGGCGAGATTCCGCACTCATCCAATGTGGTCAGCACTTGGCGGCTTTTACCGAGTCCGCCCTGTGCTCCAAAAATGAACAACGATGCCGACATCTTCCGGGCAACGAGCCGCACATGATGGGCCAGTAGCTCCTGCTTCTTTTCCAGTGCCGTCAGAGGCCGATTATCGAACTGCGGTTGGTCAAATGACATGATTGATCCTTGTATTGTTCGTTGAAGTGTCAGCCCGTTGATTGCGGGTGCTACTCGTCGTCCACGTAGACAGCGTGGTATTGGCCACGGTCTACAAAAAATGCGAAGAGGCGGTTCGTTTGCATTAACGTGAATGCTCGATCAACGAGTTCATCGTGAGAGAGATGCGACAGATGCTCTTTCTCTTCCTCGAAAGCTCGATTCGCATCATCGAATGCCTTGGCGTAAATCTCCGTGAACAGATCGCTGGCAATTGCCTTCGCCAAATCGTCGCTGGACCATTCGGCGAGTTTTGCTCGCACTTCGTTCCAGATGTGTTGTGGTATTTCTGACGACATGCGTGATCTCCTGACAGTGGTTCGCCGACGTGATTGCGGGTGTACGTCGGCTGCGATCCTCCATGACCGCAGCCATTCCGACAGTTGGAATCAGGTCGTGACTGTTTCAGCGTTGCCGTAACCAAGCGCCTCGAATGCCGTCTGCAAGGCATTCTCAGACGGATAGCCGCCCTGATCGTCGGTGTTTTCGATCTCTGAGCAGTCGTTGTCGCTCAGCCAGTCATAGACTTCGTATCGCCAGTCATCCGGCAGGTCGTACTCGTCTTTCAGACGCCATGCACAGTCGGCAAGATTCTCGATGGTGGCTTCGTATTCACGACGGCTGTAGTCTTCTTCATCGAGAATCGGATAGCAGTCCATCGCTTCAGCGAGTTCGTGGTACTTCCGAAATGCGAGTGTGATTTCGCCGTCCTTGAAGACTCGAATGCTGAACCCGTCGATGTGGGCGACAGCCCAGTGATTGTGAGACTCCATCACCATGTCAGGATCGTCACCATCGGTGAAGGGCTCCATTGTTTCGGCGATGACTTGAGCATTGCTCTGGTCGAGTAAGCCGCTGTCTCGATGATGGGTGTAAATGATGGCCCAGTTGTCGGCGTCTTCGATTTCATCCCGATACCAGATGAAACATTCGAATCGTTTCCAGTTCCCAGCGGCCTGTTTTGCCGCATCTTCAAGATCAAGTTCTCCGAGTCTGTTTGCCATTGTTTGTCTCCAGCAGGTTGAGTGATTGTTGATCTGCCGGACTGGCGGGTGTTACTTGTCGAGCAATTTCAGAACCTCGTCCTTCACGTCTTCTTCGAAAGCGTCAGCGGCGAACACCTGAAAGGGGAAGCTGTCGTGAATGCCATATTCGCTCTTGAACGTCCCGTGAAAGAACGAAGCGCAGGGATGATTTGAGAATTGGAGCGTGTGAATCTGAAGGTCGGTGTTAATAACGTAATCGTGCTGCTCGGTGTGCTCGTCCAAGAGACGAACCAGAAGCTCGTCCCGGTCTTCATCGGGATCGGCATCATTGATTTCGGCAACGATGTGTTCCGCTACGTCTGCCACAGCGTTCCTGTATTCTTCGATTTGCTGATGTGTCTCTGTCATGGTTCATTCCAAAAGTTGGAAAGTAAGGTGTCGTCAAATTCGAGGCCGCCATCGTCTCTGAACGGTCAGCCGTAGAAGCGGCAAAGCCACTTTTCTGCACCAACTGGCAGTCACAAGTCCAAAGAGCACGTAGATCAATCGCCAGTTCATGTTTGGTTCTCCGTGTTGTGAAGAATGCCGCTCCGATCCGTTCTGTCCGGGTCTCTGCATTCAGCGTCGAGACCGCCGAGAACTGACGTGATCGGAGCGACTTTGTGGTTGTGGGTGTCAGGCGGCGACAAGCTCGTCTGCCATCACCGGCGTCAGCGTGACTTCGAGTTCTTTGGTGATGACTCGTCCCGCTCGCTTCATCTTTGGCAACTTGCCAATCAGGTCGTCCTTCACTGCCTTGATCGCTTTCTCAACGTCACAGATGCGCTCTTTGATCTTGCTGTCTTCGTTGACATTTTCTGCCATTGCTTCCGTGATGGCTTCACGGAGCAAGTTCAAGGCAGCGTCACGGGTGACACCGCACTTGTCGAAGAAGAGTGCCAGAGTCGTGACGAGCGGAATGCTGACGGTGGGGGCCACAAGCTGATCTTCGTGCTTCTCGACACTCCCGTTGACCCGTACCACGAACTCTTCGTCGAAATAATGCCGACCAGCACCGAGGTCGAGTTCGTCGTTCTTGAATGCTTTGGCGAGCAGTGCTTTGGTTGTTGCGTCCATGATGAACTCCATTGAGTGAGTGGTTGTGTTGACTGCCTTGCGGGTGTTTCGAGAAAGAGCCGAGTGAACCGCTGACTCTGATCTGCTGGAGACTTCGAGACTTCGCTCATGTCGTTGAAGTGGACGACGGAGCCGACCGGTCAAGCATGGTCGTTCTTCAACGAGTGCTTGTGTCAAAGTCGAGGTCGCCATGCGATCAACGTCAGGCGGTTCTCTCGGTTGTCCCGATCAGGACACTGCGATTGCGGGTGTGGCTTCCGTTCCAACAGTTGGAACGGCGTCGGCCTGCGGAACGAAGGCCATCAAATAATCGGTGGCTTTAGCAGCCTGTGAAGCCGCCTTGAAGATCACGCTGTGATCTTTGCGGATGTTCGAAATCCAGTGTTGGAGGTAAGCAGCACTATTCAGAGTCGTCTGCGGTGTTTCGAGTTGCAGTTGAGCCATGACGTTCACGGCAGTCAGTTCCGCAACAAGCTCACCGAAGCCATAGCTGTTCTCAGCAATCTTCCGGTCGAAGCCAGTGCGTGACTCAGCCCAGTGAGCCATCTCATGGAAAGCGGTTTCGTAAAACGCTTCCGGCGATTCGAACCGATGACGTGGCGGAAGCGTGATCTCATCAGTTGTCGGGCAGTAGTGGGCCGACTGACCCGCCTTGATTTCGCAGGGCACACTGGCGATCAATTCCTCAGCGGCTTCGTGTCGTTCGAAAACGTTGTCGGATTCTTCAGGTTCATTGACCTGAAAGTTGGTCAACGTTGTTTGCTCTGCATTGAATACGCAGAACGTTTTCATGAGTGCGAACTTGGACTCCTGTTCGTCGCCGTTCTCGTCCTTCTGCTTCTTGGTGACAGGCTTGTAAATAATGACTCGTGCCGCTTTTTCTCCCTTGTTGACAGTGCCGCCAAGTTGTTTGATCTGCTGGAACGTGCCGAACCATCGGCTCTGGTAGTTGAATTTCCACCGGCAGCACATCAACAACAGTTGGTTTATGCCCCGATAAGGAGTGCGACTGGAGAGTGAGCAGGCAAGAGGGCCTGCATTGGGATGAACGGTCCACGGCTTTCTCCAAAAGAGTTGACCACTTTCCAGAGCTTCGAGTATGCGAGAAACAACGTCGGCTTGAATGTCTGTGCGATTCATTTTCGTCTCCGTCAGGTGTTGGTTGATGACGAAGACGGTTGCGGGTGTCAGAGTTTGCTCGGGCGTGGACTACCGACCTCATGGAATTCGAGACGAGGCGGCGTGGAAAGCTCACGAGACATGAGACGGAGCGCTCACGGTGATGTCACGAACTGATGTGGCCCAATCTGAGAAGCCGACGCTGAGACCCGAGAAGGCGTGCAATTCGCTTTGTTTCTGTGTTTTCCGCAGAGAGTCTCAATTCTCGCAGATACTCGGTGTGTCAGCGCTCGCCTACGAATGTCCGGTAGCAAAGGACACGAGGAGCACTAAAAGACGGCTCCGAGTTGACACTCGCTGAGCCATTCGGAACTTGGTGCCTTCGATATTTCTGATGGCATAGTCAGTTGGAAAGCGCTCAGGCCGAAACTCGACAACATCGAAGTGATCGCTATTGAGTTTGTCCTCTACTTTAGTGTGCCACCATCAGAGACGATTCTACGTGCCCAATTCACAGTCGCCTTCGACGGAGATGGTCTCCGATTCTGAGTATCGCTGGCGAACTCCATGAAATCGCACCGGGAGCTTGTTTCCTGAGACTGGGCCAAGTGTCAGTTCGAAGATGTCGTCAACGATTGCTCCTGCCTTGAGTACAAATACGGCTTCGAGACGAGCCGCAATCAAGTCGTCTGCCACAATGCCCGGCCCGCTCAGCCGTTTCTTGAGAATGCACTCGTCAGTGCGGACCTTCGAATCCGTTCCACTAAAAATCATCGACTCTATCGAATCGTGATCGAACCCTCGTGATCGACGCCGACGTGATGGCGGATCATCGATCAGAATGCGTCCAGCCTTCAATTCCGCAATGTCGTCCGACGTATAAGTGCGACCGCCAGTGTTGTAGCTCATGTCCGTCCAATGTCCGCCAGCAGTCTCCTCAATCGTCAGATCGAATGACCACACGTTTTGGTCGGCTTGAGAGAGAAGCGTTACATCATCGACCCGAGCGAAGCCACCATCGTTCTGATAAGCGTATGGAATGGTGTCCTTGCGGAATCCTTGAGAATCGGGTCGAAGACGATTGAACGCTGCCTCATCTTGAGAGCGCTGCGGCACGACTTCTACATGCAACTTCGTTGCACCACGGTGTTCAAACTTCGTCGCTCGATAGAATCCGTCACCCAGTTTTAACCACGATCCCGTGGATGAGACGGGCTCGCTGCATAAAGCATCCTCTTCGACGGTTTGTTCCTCAGCCCGATCCACAGGGCTTGCATCTTCCACTGTGTTTAGTCCGGCAAGAAACTTGTCTCGCTTGCGTTCCCAGTGACTTGTCCTGAACGCCGTCAGCCCCAACTTCTCAGTCAGATCATCACGAAGGTCGTTGAGCTTCTCTTTGTCGTTGAGCTTCGAGACCTGTACGCCATCGAGCACTCCTCGCACATCGGCGTAGTCAACCGGTGGAACGAGCAACGGATAGATTGGCAGCGACAGCGCCCACGATGCCCCGACTTCGTTGTTGCAGAACTGACTCTTCAGAAACTCGGGAGAGATCAGGAGAAGCACGATTTCCGGTGCAGCGATCTCTGACTTGATGTGCTGGACGAAAGCAACGCCGGTCGGGATATTCATGCCGGGGAGAGACGAGCAAAACACGTCGTCGGAGTGAACGTTGACGCCCAGTTGCAGCAGGTCAACAAAGTTCTCAACGAGGTCCGCATCCTTGGCGGCATGGCTAACAAATATCCGGGGCATTTGAATCAACTATTTCTTTTGCTTCGCCGTCTGCTTTCGTTTGATGTCTCGTATAACCTGATCGAGCATTCGATCATCGATACTCGCCAGAGTGCGAAATGCGTCCGGCTTCTCTCGAATCCGCTGGCGAATCTCAGCAGGTACTTTGTCGGCCAATAACAGCAGTTCGTCTTCGTCGGCGTCGAGTTCATCGGCCAGCTTGTGGATGAACTTTTCGCTCGGATAATCGCCGAAATGCAGCTTCTCGTTCTCAACTTTCGAGATATACGTGAAGCTGACGCCGAGTTTCTCAGCGAGCGCACGCTGTGTCAGGTTCTTCTGCTGACGAAGTTCACGGACTCGTTGACCGAACTGCATCTGATGGGATCGCCTGTCTGATTGCGGATCAAGCAAAACAACTGTATGCTTGTTGTACTTTTATGTCAACAAGCCGAGTCAACAAGAGGCAGCGTGGTACGGAGGTCACGTGCATGGATTGCAAGCATGTCTACAGCCGTCATTTCCGTACCAGAGCAAGGGCAACTCGTCAGCGTCCGGTCACGCAACTGGATCGTCAACGATGTTGTGCCCAGCACGATCACGACCGACCGCCTTACTGCTTCGCCCACTAGCTCTCAGAACCTTCTGTCTCTGACATCGATTGAAGACGACGGGCTTGGCGAGCAACTTGATGTCGTGTGGGAGTTGGAACCGGGCGCACGAGTCATCGAAAAAGTCGCTCTTCCCGAGCCCACTGGATTCGATTCGCCTGATCGGCTCGATGCCTTCTTGGATGCTGTTCGGTGGGGAGCGTCATCAAGTGCCGACGTTCGCAACATCCAGTCGCCGTTCCGTAGCGGAATCGACATCGAGGATTACCAGCTTGATCCTGTTGTGCGTGCGATTCAGATGCCGAGAGTCAACTTGCTGGTGGCTGACGACGTTGGCCTTGGTAAGACCATCGAAGCAGGGATGGTGGCACTGGAACTCATCATCCGACATCGGGTTCGCAAGATACTCGTAGTCTGTCCATCCGCACTACAGGTGCAATGGCAGGAACAAATGCGGGACAAGTTCGGGTTGGAGTTTCGCATCGTTGACAGTCACCTGATGAAACAACTCAGGCGTCAGCGTGGCATTCACGTGAACCCGTGGAATCATTTCCCTCGTCTCATCACATCGATTGACTTCCTGAAACGAGAGCGGCCATTGCGTTTGTTCAAGGAAACGCTCCCCGGCCCCAACGATCCTATCTATCCACGTAAGTACGACCTGCTGATTCTGGACGAGAGCCACAATTGTGCTCCGTCCGGTCGTGGTCGCTACGCCACAGACTCGTTGCGAACCCAAGCGATCCAGCAACTCGCCCCACACTTCGAGCACAAGCTGTTTCTGACAGCCACGCCTCACAACGGATACCCCGAGAGTTTTTCTGCACTCCTCGAACTACTAGACAACCAGCGATTCGCAAGAGGGACGCCACCGGATCGAAAGCAACTTGAAGCCGTAATGGTACGGCGTTTGAAGTCGGAGCTTCCACCGAAGTGGGACGGCACGCCACGATTCCCGAAACGTTCCTTGGAGCCGCTCGAAGTTGGCTATACCGACGAAGAGAAGGCAATACACGCCGCACTTCGCAAATACACAAAACTGCGAGCAGACAGCGCAAGAGACACAACTGAGTCGCTGGCTACCGAATTTGTACTGAAGACACTGAAGAAGAGGTTGTTCTCCAGTCCCGCTGCTTTCGCCACAACGCTCGAACAACATGAGAAGTCACTACGAACGTCCAAGCGAAAAAAGAACACACGGAAGCCGTCCATCGGAGTCTTGAAACGTGAACTCGACCGAATGGACGAGGAGTACGCCGACGACTCTGATTACGACGAAGCCACGAACGAAGCCTTGGACACCGCATCGCTTCTGTTCTCCCCGCCAAGTGACGAAGAGCTTGGACTTCTGAAGTCAATGAAGGAATGGGCTGAGGTCGCAGCGGCTCGACGTGACTCTAAGGTCGCTGAGCTTGTCCGATGGATGAACGACCATCTCAGGCCGAACGGCAAGTGGAACAACGAGCGTGTCATCATCTTCACTGAGTACCGAGCGACACAAAAGTGGTTGATGGAGGTGTTAGCCGCCGAAGGTTTCACGGGCGGCGACCGACTGAAGACCATGTACGGCGGCATGGATTCGCAAGAGCGAGAGTCTGTCAAAGCTGCTTTCCAGACCTCACCCGAGGTAAGCCCTGTTCGCATCCTGCTTGCGACTGATGCGGCTTCCGAAGGTTTGGACCTTCAGAATCACTGCTGCCGCTTGATCCATTACGAGATTCCGTGGAATCCAAACCGGATGGAGCAACGGAATGGTCGTATTGACCGTCATGGCCAGAAAGGTTTCTTAACTGACGACGGCAAGCGGCTGGTCTTTGTGTATCACTTCGTTGCTGAAGGTTACGAACAGCGAGCCAAAGAGAATGTCTCAAGCCGAGCGTCGGAACTGGGTGCCGATCTTGAGTTTTTGATGCGAGTTGCTCAGAAGGTCGAGACGATCCGGGAAGACCTTGGCAGCTACGGTACGGTGCTGGCCGACGACGTGGAATCTGCCATGCTCGGCCAAGGCTACGCACTAACTAACACGAACGCCGCTGAAACCAAGGCGGAGCCAGTTCGCAAAATGCTTCGTTTTGAGCGTGACCTGAAGAAGCACATCGACGGACTGTTGGAGCAATATCGAGAGACCGAACGTGAGCTTCGGCTGACACCAGCCAACAGAAAGAAAGTCGTTGAAGTCGCATTGGACCTCGCCGATCAGCCGTGTTTGAGTCAGACGAAAGAAGAACACGTCTATCGCCTGCCAGCCTTGAAAGGAAGTTGGTCGCTGTGTGCTGAGGGATTGGAGCATCCTCACACAAAAGAAGTTCGCCCAATCACCTTTGACGAGAACGTATCGAATGGCCGTGATGATGTTGTGCTTGCACACCTGAATCACCGACTGGTCCAGATGAGCTTACGGCTTCTTCGGGCAGAAATCTGGAAGCCACAGGGGCAGAAACGCCTTCACCGCATCACGGCCCAAGTAGTTCCTGACCACGTTCTGAATACCCCCGCTATTGTCGCTCACGCCCGACTTGTTGTGATTGGCGGCGACAGCCATCGCCTGCATGAAGAGATCATCACCGCAGGCGGATACATCCGAGAAGGTCGCTTCAACCGCATGAATGTCGGGCAGGTTACTGACGCTTTGGCGGCGGCAACTGATGACGAGCCTTCGGAAACAGTAAAGAAGACACTCCATGGAATGTGGGACAGCCTTTCTCCGTCGCTGTCGCAGGCATTAACGGCTCGAATGAAAGATCGAACGAGCGGCTTGGAGAAAAAGCTGACCGAACGTGCCGATAAGGAAGCCGCCGACATCGAGTCAATTCTGACGGAATTAAAGGTGGCCATCGAAAACGAACTGAATGAGCCAGAGTACCGACAGCTTGAGTTGTTCAGTAACTCGGAACGAGAGCAGTTCGAGCGAAACAAGGACGCACTTCGGGCAAGAGTGAGAGAGATTCCCGACGAGATCAAAAGGGAAACGGCTGCTATTCGCACCCGATTCGCTGATCCTGAACCGAGGATGTTCCCAGTCGCAGTGACATTCATAGTTCCTTCCAAGATGGGGAGGGACTGACATGTCTGACACGACCTCCGAGTGGGTATTTGATGAAATCGGTGATCCAGATGAGTTCTTTATTGGATTGGTAAAAGAGCGACTTCCAAACAAAGCTGATGCGTTTCAAGAAATTGTGGGCCAGAAGAGCATCTCATTTACAACCAACGAGAATGAGGAACGCTGTTTTTTCACTGTCAATTACGACACAAGCGAGATCACAGTTGGTGTGCGTGCGGCAGCACGACTAATGGCTCACTCCTTTGCGTACTCCTGTGCTCATTACGGACTCTTGCTGAAGATTCAGAGCCTCATAAAAGAGCAGAGTACGCCTGATGCTTACGAGACCTGCATATTGAACGCCAGTTACATTCTGCAATGGGCCGTTGCTGGTGATGTCGAGAGTAAGGGCGCTCTACCGGATCGAGTTGGCCTTCCGGTCTGCCCTCCTGCCGACTTGCTCACCGCCTTTCAGAATTCAATGCCTTCCGACAAACAAGACGTAGCGGGCGTGATATACGCCAATGCGATTGTCTGGTTCTTGTTGCATGAAGTATCGCATCTCGAATTGGGGCACGACGACTGCAAAGGATTTGAGTCCATTGAACAGGAAAAAGAAGCAGATCGTCGTGCAGCAGCATGGATGCTCGATGATGAAGGCATAGACCAAATCGATCTTCAACGAAGAAAACTGGGGGTAGCCACGGCACTTGGGTGGCTGGTTGCTCCGAGGGTCTATTTGGGAACGAAGCCTTCCAACACTCACCCTGCTGCGTACAACCGACTCTGCCACGTTCTTGACGGCGCACTGCCTTCTGATGACGACTGTTGGCTGTTCGTCCAAGTCGTACTGATGCTTCACGTAATCAATCACGAACTTGCCTATGACGACAATCGATTCGTCCCCGACTTCAGAGCGAATGTGGATTACTTGATCGACATCATTGCAAGTGTGGAGGCATAACAAGCGTGTCAATAACTCGTCATCATGCCGAATGGCTTTCGCTCATCGAAATCTCGGGACCATTTCTGAGTTTGCCGGTGTTGTCGGATGTGTTTCCGCAGGGGCTTCATGCTCATTACGGGGAACAGTCGAAGGTATTACGTCGAGCCTTCGAGGAGTGGGATGACAATCAATCCAGTGCCAATCCTGATCGTACTTGTTTACCTGGCCGGTAGTGTGATGAGGGCTGGCTGGGGTGAGGTCAGGGTCTGCTTGAGGAAGTTGAGCGGGTCGATGGCCTGCTGAGCGGCGGTGACGAGGACGGTCATCAGGATGGATTGGACTTC
>Ga0070726_10001436_pt1 | contig 24064 bp, 3 predicted proteins | sample tdAd471_FD_67275 | JGI IMG/M metagenome (GOLD analysis project Ga0070726, IMG submission 67275) | Marine sediment microbial communities from the Atlantic coast under amendment with organic carbon and nitrate - tdAd47.1 | ecosystem: Environmental > Aquatic > Marine > Coastal > Sediment | place... | reverse complement strand
CGGCCGGCCATCAGCAGCACGCACCTGCAACCGCAGCACCGTCCCCGCCTCGACGCCAAGGTCCGCAAGGTCCACTCGAAAGCGATGCGTCAGCGTTCTCTGGCCCAGATCCTCGGTCGGAACTTCCTGAACCGTTTCCAGGCCCTCGCGCGCCGTGATGACCAGTTCCAGCTCATCCACGCCAACGTCGTCGGTGACGGCCACTTCGAGCGGATACACATCCGAGGGCCTTGCCGTGTCCTGCGCACCACCCGCGATCTCCAACAGCGGCGGCTGGTCACGTTCGATCTTCACATACCGAAACGGCTCGTCCGAATTCGACAGACCCGACTGATCGGTCAGCCGGAACGCCAGCGTGCCCTGCACGGTCGCCGAGGTTCGCAGCGACGCCGACAGACCATCGTCCGCAATCTGGAACGCGTTTCGCGGCAGCTCATCAGCGGCAACCAACTCGTTGCGATATGGGCCAACGCGGGGCACGGCACGCTTCGCGTCTTCTTCGCTGCCACCCGTCTTCTTCTGAGCAGCTGCCGGTTTCAACTCGTCCGCCGGAATTATCAGCGCCCCAAGCCACTCCAGCTCCGCAGTGCTGACCGGTTTGTTAAAGGTCAGGTCGAACACGAGCTGGCTGCGTTCGAACACGACCATCTCGCCGGTGACTCCATCGAATGATTGCCGCGGTCGACCGACGTACGGAGCAGGCGTTGCTTCCAGTGTCGCGGTCACAATGCGCGGCATCTCTTCAACGCGAACGTCAACGGACTTCGACCGAGTCCCGCCGGCAGCCACGCGAAATCGAAAACTCTCCTGAGCGTCAGGGACCACGGCGACGAACGCGTCGGCATCGGCGTCGAAACGCAACTCCCGCTCCTCCGCCTGGCCGGCGGTGTTTTCCCACAACATCGTGACCGGTTCAGGCACGGGCTCCTCGCGCCCATCTCGCCAGCCCACCGCGACAGAAACAGCGACATCGGAACCGCGCCCCACAACACAGTCATCCGGAACGATCTCGAAGGTCAGCGGTCCTGCCGACGCATAATTGCCGACCGGATTCAGCAGCCGCGCGAGCAACAGCCGCGACGGTTCCGGGAACAGCAGCAGCCAGAAGACGCACGCCGCGACACCAAACATACCCAGCACTGTCGGTCGAACCGCACGCCGCGAGTCGACCGCGCCGGGCAGATCGGTCCGGCCAACCGTCTGAACCGCCTCGCGCTGCAGCATCTCCCGCATCAAAGCCGAACCGCGTTCCGAATCCGGCAACCGGTCATCTGACAGCTCGATCAACGACGTCAGCCGCTCGCCCAGTTCCGGAAACTTACGTTCGGCGAGCGCGGCGACATCGCTGTCTGGAATTCTTCGCAGCAGGGGCCGGGCGATTCCCAGGCCGCCAGCCACCAGACACAGTAGAACCTGGCCCGCGAGCAACCAGGCGCGCGTCTGCGTCTCAAGATCGAGCAGAAAATCTGCCGCCAGCGAGCAAACCAGGAGGCCCGTTCCAAGCAGCAACAGACGTCCAAATCCCCGCAGCGCTTCCGTCTGCCGCAGATGGACACGCAGGCCATCCAGCTCCTGCTGCACGGCGACCGGCACGTCGCAAGGATGATCCATGAGCGCACTCCAGAAGTTCCGACACGCCACGGGCAGCATCGCCGCGCGAAGCCCACAGCAACACGCACAAAGCCCACAGCAACACGCACAAAGTCCGCAGCAACACGCACAAAGTCCGCAGCAACAGACTCGATCAGCGGCAGACTCGACCAGCGCCGCACGGAGAGTGTCCCGGCCACAGTAGCCCGAATCAAGCTGCGCGCTCATCAACAGCAAACGGCTCGCCCGGATTATTCAAGACGGTTGTAGGGTGCGTGCAGCAAGCCTTTTCCAGGCGGTGCGTTACGTCGGCAAACACGACAATCCGTCTGCGACACTCTGTATTGAGAGTAATCTGGCTTGCGCAACGCACCAGGACAAAAACGCCGACTCCACGCACCCTACGGGAAGAATCCGGGCTGGCACCCCTCGACCGCACCGAACGCAGACCAGAACGAAAACGAGGCAGCAGGACGACGTCCCACTGCCTCGTTCATCATCTCAAACCACTGTGTCTGCCGCCGGACCGACCCGACCGAGTCGGCGCCCGGCGATGTCTGCCGAACTTTCGTTCGCAACCATGTTGGCCGGACAGCGTCAGATCAGCAGAGCGTCGAAGTCGAACGAGAAGGCATCGTCGATCGAGTCACCTGTGCCAGCCACAATGACGTCACCCGCCGAGGCTGTCGTTCCGTTGCCGCCGCCCGCGAGGTTGTCGCGACCGCCCTGCCCCTTGACGAGATCGTCACCCTCTTCGCCCAGAATCAGGTCCCGACCGGCACCGCCGAAGACAAAGTCGTCGCCCTCTGATCCGAGGATCGTGTCGTCGTCCGCGTGGCCAATCAGCCGGTCGATTCCCGCTCCACCGCGGAGCGCATCCGTTCCCGCTCCACCGTAGACGATGTCGTTGCCGTCCCGGGCATCAACAATGTCGTTGCCGGTTCCGGCAAAGATGACGTCAGCACCGAGGCCGCCGAGGATCGTGTCGTTGCCACCCAGAGCGTAAACGAACAGCCGGCCCGTGTAGGCTCCGCCGTCGAATGTATTGTCCGAGTCATCCAGCGTCACTTCGATCCGCTCGACCCGATTGTGCAGATCAGTTTCCGCACCGTGAACGATGTCGCCAGGCGAGACCGTGACCGAACTGCCGGATGCCGTGATCCGCAGAACGTCACCAGTGGCTCCCTGCCCGTCAACGTCGTCATTGCCCAGGCCGCCGGACAACGTGTCGACTCCGGCACCGCCCAGCACGCGGTCATTGCCGTCGTCACCGTTGAGCTGATCCTCGCCAGCGTTACCGATCAACAGGTCGTCGCCCGCTCCACCGAAGACAATGTCGTTCCCGCTGCCGGCTGCGACAAAGTCGTTCCCACCATCGGCAAAGATCACGTCGTTCAAAGACGTACCGAGAATCACATCGTCGCCATCGCCGCCTTCCAGACGGACGCCAAACAGCGTGAAGGCACTCGCGTCGAGCGTGTCAGAGCCGCTGCTGCCGACCAGGACAACGCCTTCAACCCTGGTCAGCGTGTTGGATCCGGTGTCCCAGGTGAGCAGCCCATCCGTCAGGACCACATTCCCGGCCACCTCTTCGATGAGCACGTCGAACGATGTCCCGTTGCCATCGACGATATTGTTGCCGGTGCCGCCGCTGACGGTGTCGCGCCCCGCACCGCCGATCACGTTGTCGTCACCGCCGCCACCACTGACGACGTCGTCACCGGAGTTGCCGACCAGCTGGTCGTTACCGGATCCGCCGGTCAGCGTATCGTTGCCATCGTCGCCATTGACCGTGGCCGCCACCGATCCGGACGACAGATCAACGATGTCCGCACCGTCACCCGCGTTGATGACCAACTCACCCGCAAACGTACTGTCAATTCCCGTTGCCTGCAGTGAATCGTCACCGGCCCCGAGGTTGACCGTCACCGCTGAACCCGACGTATCAAACGTGACGGATTCGCTGGTGCCCATACTCGAAATCGTCGAGAGACCGTCACCTGCGGTGGCATCACTGATCAGCACGTCGTCCGCCGCCGCACCGAAGTTAAACACGCGGGCATCGGCATCGAGGTTGTCGTCGATCGGCTCCAGACCCGTGTAGGTAATCGTCTGGCTGTCGATATCGACCGTCCCCGAACTGCTGCTCGTGAAGGTGTGCGTCACGTTCGCAAACGTGACCGCCCCACCGTCCTCAAGCACGAGTGCGTCGCTGTCCGTCCCGGAACCACCGTCGAAGCTCAAACCGCCAGCCGGCAGCGGATTCCCGGTTGCGAAATCAACCGTCAGAATGTCTGCGGCATCATTCTGCCCCACGAACGTCAGGCTCGTCACGTTGGCGAACTCGTGGGCCGGAGCACCGGCGATGTCCAGTCCGGAGACCGTATCCACAAAGCGAACCTTCGTGCCGTCACGTCGCACAGTGACCTCGCCGCTGGCGGCCGCGAAATCAGCCGCGTCAATCGTGACGGCCTCTGCCGCATCGGTCAGATTGATTGTCACCGTCGCATCCCGGCTGCCCGGTACGGGAGCATCGTCCGTCGCCCTCACAGTCAGCGTGAATGTCGGCGACGTTTCGAAGTCCAGAGCAATCGGATTGTTAACCGTGATGTTGCCATCGTTGTCGATCGCGAACGCGCTGCCGGTGTTGCCGCCGATGATGGACAGCGACACGTTATCCATGTTGGGATCACTGGCACTCACAGTACCGACTGCAGTCCCCGATCCGGCATTCTCTGCGACGCTGAACGTCGCTGCGGAAATATCGGGTGCCGCGTTGATGACGAACGTCACCGTCACGGTGTTACCGGCCAGCGCTCCGTCCGTCACGGTGTACTGGAACGAGTCCGTTGTTTCTTCGGTCATCGAATCCGGCGTGTACGTGAACTGCCCCGTCGCGAAATCAAGGTTGAGCGTGCCGTGCATGACGTTGGTCACAAGCGGGTTGACGACCGCCAGCGACGAGCCGTCGACATCACTGTCGTTCGTCAGCACGTTGCCGTTCACGAAGCTGCCAACCAGAACGTCAAAGCTGTCGGGATTGGCCACGGGAGCGTCGTTCTGGCCGGACACCGTGATTGTCAGCGAGTCCGTATCCGTCTTCACACCACCGCTGCCATTCTGCCCCAGATCGTTCGACGTCACGGTCAGCGTATCACTGCCAAAGAAGTTCGCATTCGGCTGATAATCGAGTCCGTCCAGAGCCGCATTGATCGCAGCCAGCGTGCCGCGGAACGTCATCGAAGTGTCCCCGGTACCGGTCCCTGCTCCAGTCCCGTTCGTGTCACTGAACGAGAAGCTGAGTCCCGACGTGCCGTTCAGAGTGAGCGTGCCGTTGTTGACACTCAGCGTCACCTGCACCTCTTCGGCTGCCTGCACATCGACGTCAGACACGGAAATCAGATTTGCATTGCCCGTACTGAACCGCAACGGCGACATCGGGTCTTCGCTGACCGTCTCCATTGTCGACTGCAGCGAATTGACAGGAGCATCGTTAACCGACGACACGGTGATCGTGACCGATCCATCGTCCGTCAGGACGCCGCCGCTCCCCGTGTTGCCCAGATCGCTGACCTCAACGTCCAGCGTGTCCGTCCCGCTGAAGTTCGCCGCTGGCGTATAACGCAAACCGCTCAACGCCACGTTGACGGCATTCAACGATCCCTGGAACTGCAGAGCACCATCAGAACCATTCGTGTCGCCAGTCAGACCGGCGATCGTGCTCAGCGTGACCGTCCCGTTGCCAACGCCCAGCGTCACTTCGACCGTGCCGCCCATCGTCTCGCTGACATCAACATCAGCAACCGTGATGGCATTTCCGTTGACCGACGCGAACGTCACATTCGCATCTTCGTTCGTTGCCTGCACACCCGGCAAAGTGAGCACGGGAGCATCGTTGGCCGGCGTCACGGTGATTGGGACATCCTCCGAAACCATCATCGGGCCGCCGTCGCCGGTGCTTCCCTGGTCGTCCAGTTCCAGCGTCAACGTGTCCATCCCCACATAACCGGGATCCGGCGTGTAGATCATGCCGTCCAGAGCGAGGTTGACTGCCGTCTGGCCGCCGCTGAACGTCATCGTCCGATCGTTGACTCCATCACCGTCCGAGAAGACCAGCCCGGTCGTCCGGAACAGCTGCAGCGTCCCGTGATCCACCGACAGCGTGACCAGCAGCTTACCGGAACCAAGGTCGACGTCACTGACCGCGATGCGATTGTTGTTCGCCGCGGTAATCGTGACGTCCATATCCTCAAGCACCGTCACCGGCCCCTGCGTCGTCACGATCGGAGCATCATTCACCGGCGTCACCGTGATCGGCACGATGTCGAGATCACTGAGCGGCTGATCGTTCGGAGCCACACCGGAATTGCCCAGGTCGTTCGTCGTAATCTCAACCTGAGCCGGCCCCGCGAAGTTCAGCAGAGACGTAAAGGACATGCCTTCAAGCGCCGCCTTGATGTTTCCAACCGTCCCACGGAACGTCATTGCGGAATCGTTGGTGCCGTCGCCCTGCGGAGCGCCCAGGCCGTCTGGCGTGAAGGCGAAATCCAGCATTCCGACAGCCGCCGGATTCAACGTCAGCGTTCCGTTGGAAGCGGTCAGTGTCACCTGAAGCATTCCGCCGCCGGCATCCAGATCGTCGACGGTCAGCTGGTTGCCACCAGCCAGAGTGAAGAACAGCGGGACGTCTTCCGCAACAGACTGCGGACCCGGAACAGTATTCACGGGAGCGTCATTGTCACCGTCAACAACAATCGTCACCGTCGCCGACCCCTGCAGTGTCGGCATCATGTCCGAGTCGATGTTGCCGAGATCGTCCACCTCGATCGTCAGCAGCTGGTCCGGCACGCCCTCACCGGCAGGCGGAGTGAAGATCAGTCCGTCAAGAGCCGTATTGAGGTCCGCCTGCGTTCCGCGAACAACCAGCGTTCCATCCGAACCGTCACCGTCAATCAGCGTCAGGCCGGCAGTCCCGCCCAGAGCCAGCGAACCAACGGTGCCACTGCTCGTCACAGTCAGCGACAACTCGTATTCACCCGTACCCATTCCCGAAGGATCGTCAATCGGATCGCTGACCGTGATCCCGGTTCCTCCCGAAACCGAGAAGGTGAAGTCCGTATCTTCTGTTGCATTCACGCTCAACGGAGCGACAACCACCGGGTCGTCATTCGTCGGCGTCACGTCGATCGACACCATATCCAGAGCCGTCCGATCTCCGCCGTTCCCGGTGTTGCTCAGATCGTTCGTTTCGATCGTCAGCGTTGCCATACCGTTGAAGTTGGTCGCTGGTGTAAACGCGAGGCCATCGAGTGCTTCGTTGATGTCCATGATCGTTCCCCGAACGATCAGCGTGCCATCCGATCCGTCCCCGTCACCGTCGACCCCTCGAACGCCGTCCATGAAGGACACATCCAGATCGCCAACCTCAGCCGGGTTCAAAGCCAGGCTGCCATCGGTCGCGGTCAATGTGACCTGCACGACTGCCCCGCCGGCATCCTCATCAGAAATCGAAATGAGGTTCGCATTGGCCGTACTGAAGACGAGCGGCGCGACCGCGTCTTCCTCAACCGTCTGCATCCCCGGCACGGAATTCACCGGAGCATCGTTTCTCTCAACAACGTCCAGCGTGATCACGTCGGTGTCCGTTCCGACTCCGCCGACGCCGAACCGTCCGCCGTCATCCGTCGTCATGGTCAGCGTTGCCGTTCCAATAAACATTGGAATCAGGTTGAACGACAGGTCAACAAGCGCCGCATTGACGTCATCAATGTGCCCGGTAAATGTCATCGAAACGTCGTCAGTGCCCGTTCCGAGCCCGAATACCAGGCCCGTCATGCCGCTGAGCGTCAGCGTGCCGTTCGTGGCCGTCAGCGTGACAGTGACCTCGCCGGAATTCGCGGTCATGTCGTCCTTGACATCAACATCGGTCACAGTGATCAGGCTCCCGCCAGCGGCATCGAAGATGAAAGCCGGCTCGAAGGCCCGATGCTCAAGCACCGTGATTGTGGGAGCAGAAATCGGCATCCCGTCCAGATTGTTCACCGGATCGTCGTTGATGGCGTCGATCGTGATATTCACCATTTCACTGGCGGACAGCGCCGGACCTCCGCCCGTGTTCCCCTGATCGTCAATCGTCACCGTGAGAACATCCATCCCGTTGTAGTCCGCGTCGGGAACATACTGCATACCGTCCAGTGCTTCGTTGATCTGCACGACGGAACCAGTCAGCGTGATACTCGCTGTCCCGTCACCCATCAGCGACGTCAGGTCACCAACTTCAGCAGCATTCAGTGTCAGCGTCCCGTTCGTCACGTCCAGCGTCACGAGCATCTCGCCAACGTTGCCGTCCAGAGCGTCATTCACTGAAACAAGCGTTGCTCCCGTGAAGTCCAGAGGCGTGTCCTCGTCAATCATCTGGTCGCCCGGCACGACAACCTCCGGCGAACTGTTCGCTGGCGCGACCGAGAAATCGATCGTCACCGAGTCCTCTTCAGCCGGTTGAGTGGGCGATGTGAAGTTCCCCAGATCATTCACCGTCACCGTCAACTGAGTCATTCCGAAGTCGTCGTTGTGGCCGGGATCCGGTACGAACGACAGTTCTTCGAGCACGGCGTTCACCGCAGCCAGTGAGCCTTCGAACCGCATGACGGCGTCAGCATCGCCATCGTTGGCGACGTTGACTTCCGGCATTCCGGCTGCATCAACGAATGTAATGCCACTGAAGCCCATGGGCAGCGTCGTCGTGCCATTGACGCTTGTCAGCGTGACCCTGACCAGTTCAGGGTTCGCCAGAAACGCATCGGCGTCGGCGACGGTGATCGCAGTCATCGTTGCCGCCGAGAAGGTGACCGGCGTGTCTTCCACGGTGGTCTGCATCGACGGTGCGGCGATCACCGGAGGATCATTGATGCCGTCTGTGAGCAGCACGTCGAACACCGTCACCGGCCCCTCCGTCGGATCGTTCTGGTTGGCTCGAAGCGTGTTTCCGGCCAAATCCTCGATCGCATTGCGAGTGAGCGTAATCCGATATCTACGATCTGCTTCGAATGACGTCAGCGCCGTGAGAATCAATCGATCAGTATTCGAGTTGTACTGCAACTGATAGGCATCCTCCGCATCCCCAGTCGGAGCAACGCCGGGAAGGACACCTTCAAGCTCCTGCATTCCCGACGGGCCTTCACGTTCGACGGTAATGCTCGACAGGACCGCTTCCATCGTGACAGGGTCCTGCAATGTCAAATCATTCACGCCGATCCCGTCGTCCGCCAGCTTCACGATGAAGCGGTTAAAGAACAGCGGATCGGAAATCACAACATCAATGTCGTTAATCTCCAGAACACTCTCCGACGCAGAATCGCTGGGCGTCACGAGCACTCGTCCGGGCAAGGTCGCCTTATCAACAATCCCTGTTACAACGAGAGCTGCCGTCGGGCCATCAAAGTCGGCTCGCTCGACAGCGCCGATGTCAGGCTTCACTTCCCCTGGAAGCTCCTGGCTCGGATCATCAACCCGTTTCTGACCGAACAGGTCAAAATCAGGTGTGACGATTGGCGAGCGGGAAATCTCCAGTTCGTCACGCACAAAGAAAAGACTTGGGCGGTCGCCGACGTTCAGCCGGGCGCTGTCAACCGGGCGGGCACCACTGTCCAGATAGAAGTTACGCCGTGCCGCATCGACGAACAGCGCCGCAGAATCGGGACGCGCGATGCCATCCGTACCTGGCGTATCGGCATCCGTCGTGCCAACGAACAACACACCACCGATATTGCCGTTGACGTTATTCGCCTGAAAGTAATTGTTCGTAATGACCGTGGACGTCGACGTGGCATCCACCAGGATGCCTGTCGCCGTGTTCGCGACGATGTTATTCATGATCGTCGGACTGGCGTTGTTATCAATGCGGATTCCGGTATCCGTTGTGCGGTTTCCGTACACGGTATTGTTCACGATCCTGGCAATCGGAATCGGACCGACCTCCGCCGCCCCGCCTGTGCCGTCGCCACTGAGATGAATGCCGCCGACCCCTCCGGTTGCAACAACGTTGTTAACAACAACAACGCCGGGCGCCACGTTGTCCGCGTTCAACTCCTCGAAGTTCCGGACAACACCCGGATGCGGCAGCGATCCTGCCATTGGAACCAGGTCGTTGCGCGTCCGCTGTCCCACGTCGATCACGACGCCATACTGACCGGAGTCGCGAATGACGTTGTTTCTGACGATCACCTGTCCCTGGTCGCGGAACAGGTTCTGGTCGCCATACCGCGCGTAAATCTCGAACGTCACTGGTGAATCGTTTGTGAATGTCGTCCCGGCATCGACGCTGGCGACTGCCGAGCCCACAAGATGAATCGTCGCTGAGGTACTCGCGGTTCCCGTGACCCGTCCATCGGACAACACCGCCGTGAGATCCAGCACGTTCTGTGATTGCGAGCTATTGATGGCGTCGCGAATCGCTTCAGCAACCTGGTCAGCAGTGTCAGTCACATTGAAGCCAATGGCGACGCGCCCCGGCGTCACGCCGAAGTTTGCATCACCGGCATCAAGGGCCAGATCCTCGAACTCAAACGTCAGCGTGTGGACGCCGTCACTGATGACGAACGACTCACCATCCGCAATCTCACTGCCAGCGGGCGCCGTCAGGCTGACGCCGCGAACATGGCGTTCGTTCGTGTCGAAACTCTGCAACAGCAACAGATCCGGCGGGCTGAACGGATTCGCCACACCAAAGACCTCACTGCGGCGAATCTCAAGCTGGTATTCACCATTCGTCACCTGATTCGGCAGTTTGTAGTAGTCGTTGTTGTCCCTGTAGCTTGAGTTGCCATTCGTTCCGGTCGCAATCTCACCGCGCTCGGCGAAACCGATAACGAAGTCATCGAGAAACACACCCAGCCGCGCGTTGTCAATACCGCGTCCAGCACCTGGATCATTGGTCGTGTCGTTATCGAACAGGTCTCCGAATTCGTCGGCGGGAATCCCGTTCTCAAGACCGAAGAATCCGTTACGGCGACTGAGTCCAATCGACGCATCATCAACATCCGTCACGGAGTGCCCAATGACGCGAATCACTTCGTTGTACGTCTTAATGATCGACGTATCGCCCGCAGCGTAGGTGTCCGCGAGCGCTTGACGGACGACCGTCAGAACTTCCGCAGTGGTCATTCCGCCGTGAACCACCATTGGCACGGCGGTACCGTCGTTGAGCCCAAAGGCACCTTCGACGAATGTCGCTTCGAGGCCTGATGAGACAACGTCTACGACTTCCGGGATGTTGACACGGTAGCCATCGCGGTAGACCGTGATACCCTCGGCCGTCAACGCCGCTTCAATCAAAGCACCGATTTCCTCAGCCGATTCCAGACCGGTGGCGGAAATCGCAACGTCGCCAGAAATCCCCGGCGTTCCCCCAGCCACATCGAACTCAAACGTCGTGAACTCGGGCATGCCCATATTGTCGGTCTCGACAACAAAGCTATCACCATCGACAAGGTTTCCACCGCTCGGAGCATTCAGTGTGATGCCACGCTCGAACTCGAAGACGGTAATCCCGTCAACGGTAAACCCATGCCCGTCAGTAATTCGCGACCCTGCGAGGACTCGCAGTTCATCGCCACCGGTGTTCGCGTCACCAATTCCGATCTCGCCAGCCGACGCAAAGTCGACGCGGATCCTCAAATTGTCCCGACCGGCAAAGGGATCGAGTGGGATACGCACCTGACGCCAGGAGTTCGTATTGTCGAACAGTTCCTGCACCTGGATCCGTGGGGTCAGTCCGCTGAAGTCATCAAACTCGTCGTCGAGATCGTTGAAGTCGTCTCGGACCGAATTGTTCGTGGCCACGAGATGCCAGATCCCGTCATCCCCAGCGACCGACACACGCAGGGAATCCCGCATCTCCTGCGTCTGGAAGATCCGCGCATTGCTGTCATCAGTTTCGAGATAGTAGTTAAAGTACAGCACCGGCTTATCTTCAGGCGAATAGCCAGCCAGGCTGAATGTGTTACTTTCAATTGTGCCGTGGGCTCCGCCCGGGAAGTTGTAGTCGTTCACCTCGGTATTCTGCAGGTCGTTCTTGTTGCCAATGGCTCGGCCCTGCAGCGTGTTTCCGAAGTACAACACGTTGTCGTTGACCGTCGACGACAGACGACTGCGGTCGAATGTTGAAAGCACACCATGTCCTGCCAGATCTTCCACCGGAGCATCGCTGTCGGCATGCCAGAGATTCTGCTCCAGCGTTCCAAACGCAAGTCCAGTCACCCCAAAGAGCCCCGTGTCGACGCTGCCCTGGCCATCAGCGAAGATCGGTTGCAGATTGCCGGTTGTATCAAAGGCGTACAGCCGACCGTTGCTTGAGATTCCGAACAGAGTGTTCGCGTAAATCCCCCCCTCAACCGTGTCTGGTCCCGCCGTCAGTCCTTCAAACTGAATTCCGGCACCGCCGTTGCTGATCGTTGCGGTGAACGCCACTCCGCCGACAACATTCTGAACAACAACCGTCATCTGCGGGACATCAGCGCTGGCGTACTGCCCGACAAACTCAACCTGAACCGGGATCCCCGGTAGATCGCCGCCAGTCACGATGATGTCTGTTGATCCCGGTTGCGTGGTCGCTGAAGCGACAGCCGGAGTCACTCCACCGGTCAGCACCTGGTTAACGACCTGCAACTGTGTCTGATCCGATTCGCCCAGAGCATTCTGAAAAGCAACGGACACGATTGGCGTGACGCCATTGACAAGAGTCGTGAGCGTCCCGCTGCCTCCGCCGGTCAGGCCGGAATCATCAATGCTCGTCACCAGATTACTTTCACCCAACGGGCCATTCGGCAATGCCGTGATGGTCATTGGATTCATGTCGATCGTATTGTTACCAACGACCGTAAACGCGCCAGCGAGCAGCCCGTCCATCGCGGCCTGAATCATTGCAGAATCTGCGTCGAACGGAATGGCCGCTGTAGTGCCCACCGTATTCACGGTGATTGTGAATGAGCCACCGGTCGCGTTGTGAGCCACCTGGAACGACTCATTCTGTCCGTCGAGTGTCCCGCTGACAGCCACATCGCCAACCCCGATTGCGATCAGGCCTTCCAGCGCAGTTTGAATCTCGGCGGCGTCGGCATCGAAGGCTATGGGAGCGGTCAATTCGCTGCCGAACTGCAGTCGGAACGTGCCCCCAGTGGGCGCTCCAACGCGTCGCAACTCCTGAACTTCGTCGACACCAATGGCGTTGAGTGCCAGCAGTGCTGTTTCGACCTGGGCAGCCGTCGCGTTGTACGGAATCGGCGCCGTGTTCTCACCAAACAACTGCAGCGTGAAATTTCCACCAGTCGCCGCATTGGTGACGTCGATCTGTTGAACTTCCCGAGCGCCCTGCACGGAGCCAACGAACGTCGTGAACGCGTTCGCCAGACTGACCGTGTACAGCCCACCCAGATCATCGACGGCGTACATGGTGCCGCCAATCTGCGCCAGCCCTGTCACCTGGCCGCCCAGACCGACTGTGGTATCGATCTGACCGATCTCGACCTTTTGAGTCCCCGCGCCGAACACGCGCGCATTTCCGGTGCGGTCGTTCCCGCCACCGCGATTTCGAATCACACCGTTCCGCTGATTGAACTGATACAGAATGTTGTCGTAGATCGTGACCGGGGCACCGTTTGTGGAGTTCCTGTGACCGACGGCGTAGCCATCATTGTCACCGGTCCCCGTAAACGTCACTGCGGTCCATTCGATCCCGACATTGTGCTGCTGCACCTGAAAACCAGCCGTATTCGGGTCATCACGGAAGGTCTGAATCGTGTTGTTTCCGACGGTGGTGACCGACCCGAATCCGGTATCGATCAAGACATAGTCATCCGTGTTGCCGTCATTGAGACCGCCGTTGGTCGGACCATTTGAGAAAGAGAACAACTCTCCATCGAACCGCATGGCGATATCGCCAAGGCGACGCTCAACATCGCCCACGAAGTTCTCGCGCTGACCAGTGAACGGGTCGACCATGAAGAGATCGCCGTTGCCGGACGTCGTGCTGACGAATAGCGAGACATCGCCCAGATTAAACGGAACAAACGAGTTGTTATCCCAGAGAACCGGGATCTGCGGTGACCCTGGAATATTCGGGTCGGTATCTGAATCGCCAAACGGAATCGAAATGTGGTCTTCGACAATGCGCTGACTCTGATTCACCGGTTCAAGCCGCACCAGCGTGTTCGCAGCGTTCGCATTATAGAACTGATCGAGTTCGGTCGGTCGGATTTCGTTCGACGATACAGCCGCGTAGTAGGTGCCCTCAGGCAGTTCGACGCTCCCGATATACGCATCGAGTGCTCCGACAGTCCCGCGTGACAGATCATCGACATCGTTGGCCTGCAGAGGGGCCGACCGATCGTCCCCGATGTTGGAATCCGTGCCGTAGAGCACCAGATTGCCGCTGGCGTCAAAGATGGCAAGGATGGTGTCGGCTCGCGCCAGACCGTCCGCGTAATCAATGTCAAACGTGGTCGCGAGCCAGTCACTGCCGCCCATCTGGACTGAGTCGTAGAAGACATCGAAGCGGAAGAAGTCGACATCGCCCCCGTTGGTAAGATCACCCGCGATGCTCAGCGTTGCCCGGTCGGTGTTCAGCAGATTGCCGAGGTCTTGGCTGGTTCCAAGTGTGTTGTTTGCCGTGGCGTCCTCACCAGCCTCTCCAAACAGCGGAGAGTGTCCCGGCAGACCGAAAATTTCGATACCATTCTGAGCGTACCGAATATCGGCATCCTGAATTGTGGATCCAGCAAACTCGTCAGTCTCACGCAGCCGGATCCCCAACTGGTAGACGCCGGACGTCAGGCCGTCATTAACCGCCCCGTTGTCCTGCAGAGCTGAGCGGCTTGCGCCGGTGTCCTCCGGCAGGGCGTCAATATTGCTCGAACGAATACGGATGTAGTAAGAGTTGGTCGTTCCCAGGCCGCCCGGAAGCACTACTCGGAAACCTGCATCGCGCGGATTCGTCGTCCACTGGTCCGTATTGTCGGGCAGGACGCTCAGCGGAGACTTCTGCAGAATGTTGACGTCTGAAGTCTGGCCGTCTTCTACGAGAGGCGCATTGGCCACCAGCGGAAACGACGCGGCAGACATCGTCTCATATGTCGAATTGTCCGACTGCGCAAGAATATTGCCGTTGAAGTCGACGAGTTCAATGACTGGATCGAACGCCATGGTCGAACGATCAATGTCGAACCAGACTTCCGTCCCTGCCTCCGCCTCGAATGAGTAGATGTCGATGTCGTTGGGCGAATTGATAAAGCCGTGAACTTCGAACCCGAGTCGGAGATTCTCGTCACTGTCTTTTTCACCATTGGCGAGTTCACCAATCGCCTCGGCAGTCGCAGGAATCGCGTTCGTCCCGGGCGCCGCTGTCCCGGACGATTCATTCTCCAGGTAGACGCCGATATTGCGGTCGTGGCTGAACTGGTCGAGACGCACGCTGTTCCAGTCACCCGGCAACGGTGCCGAAGCCGTGCCATCGTTATTCGTATCGTTGAGCGGGAAGCCCTGCGGATCGAAACCGGCTCCCACCGAGTCATCCTGGAGAGACGTGAGCACAACCGGGAAACCTGGCTGACCGATGATGTGCAGCATTCCGCCGATGCGGTCGTCGATGTCCAGCGGTCGTCCCGTCGCCTCGAAGCCAGCAGCGGCACCACTCAACTTGATGACCAGACTTTCATTGGGGCTGCTTTCCAGTCGCAGGCCTCCGTAATGCTGAAAGTCTGGAATGTAGACGGTGTCAAAGAGCACATGGACGATATCAGTGTCGTCCCACACGCTTTGTGTTGTGAGAGTGCCGCCGCGGACCTGCAGGCCATTCAGCCCGTTGTCCTGCAGGAAGTTCCTGCGGATCAGTGGCCCCTGGTTGTCATTCAGTTCGGTATCAATGTCCGAGAAGCCTGTCGTGCGCCCAGTGTCGCCATTCAGTTCGAAATTCAGGGCGTTGACATTGATATTAACGACCGGCCCTTCGTTGCCTTCGAAGGTATTGTCAATGATGACAGGCTGGGCACCTCGCACGAAGATCGTGGCGGCTTCATTGCGTCCCCGGCCCAACCGTTCGACCGGCGCCGTACCGCCGCGTCCGTCCGCATTGTTTTCCAGAATTGAGTTCGCGATGCGCACTTCGGCCTGGTGAATCTCGATGGCGTTGAATGCAGCGAAGTCACCGTCCAGTTCGGTGATTCCGCCTGCGTACGACAGCAACACATGATCGAAGCTGCCGGATCCCGTATGACCGATGTAGATGCCGCCCCAGTCACCTGCGACTGGCACCGACTGGTTCGCATCTCCGTTCGTATCGAAAGTGCCACCAAACCCGAAATCGTCGTTGCGGAACGACGTGATAATCGCGCGCTGCCCCTCGACACCTTCGGCAATGACCTGGGCACCGAACTGGCCTTCAATCCGGGCGCGGTCCAGTTTGACGATAATGCCCGGATCGATGCGGAGCCGCGCGTCGAGGCGTGGGCGCAGCCGGGTCGCCGTGACATTTAACGTGCCACCCGCTGTTTCGCCATTGTCAAACAGTGTCGTCGCGGTGCCGTTGACCTGGCGGACAAGTTCGTAAGGGCCATTTCCATCACTCTGCGACCGATACAGCCGTCGGGCAACAAAGTCGCCGGTCACAGTGGGAACGCCGACAAGTTGAATCTCGTCGTTATCCAGAATCGTGATTGATGCTGTGGCGTCCGAAGCGGGGCCTTCGAAACCATTCCGGTCAACGTACGTGACGCGGTAGTTGTACGTCCCCGCGGCAAGCGACGAAGTTCCCGACGAGGCGACCGACGGAACGACAAGATTTGCCGGCGGCTGCTCTGCATCCAGAATCGGCCCACCCGGATTCCCGTCGATGATCAAGTGGTCGCGGAATACGTGGACAATGTCCGTGTCATCGAACCGGCCGGTCTCGGTCAGTTCCCGGCGGACGCCACCCGCGGGAGTCTCCACATTGATTGCGAGACCATTGATCGTATTGTCGATCACGGTGTTCCCGACGATGTCGGGACCGATTCGCTGGTAGCTCGACGTGAAAGCGCCGGAAAACTGTTCAACGTGTGTGTGGAACGTGTCATCCCGGAAGGAGTTCGGCGACGCCGACATCGCCGCGTCAGCCGAGAGTGAGATCGTGTTGAACGAGATTGTTGGCCGACTGCGGATCATCTGAATCGGCTCGACCACGGCGTCATTGAGCGATGGGATCTCACCGCCGCCGTATCGAATGTCGGCATGGTTGACGTAATTCAGGAAGATGCCTTCCTGTTCGTAACTGAACCGGCCGTCGGCGAAGTCCACATCGCTGCGGAAGACAATGCCGCCCCAGTCTCCCGCTCCGGGAAGCTCGACATCGGGGTTCGAATCCAGCCCGATCTGCTGATCGTTATACGACGTAAAGTAGACACTGGACTCGGGAGTCCCCAGCACCTGCAGGGCCCCCGCCGCCCGATCGATCACGGCATCAGAACTTCCGACACCAATGAGGGTTTCGTTCACCTGAAAGACCACGCCGGCATCGATAACCAGCGTTACCTCACGGGGCACTTCCAGTGTCACACCATCGTCCAGCGGCTGCTGGCTGAGAGTGTCCAGCCCGATCTGGTAGGAAACATTGTCGTCGAGCGTCAGGAGGTCACCGTCAGCTCCACTGTTTCCAACAATACGAATTACATCACCGCGTGAAGCTGCGACAGTTGCATCGTCAATATTGCGGAATGGTGCACTAAGCGTTCCGTCGCCGCCAGGTGCTGCATTCTTATCGACGAAGAATGTTTCTGCCTGGGCGGAAGGCGTCCCCGTTGTTTCACCAGCGGTGCGGAACCAGTAGTTGTAGGCCCCTCCCGGGCTGCCATCGAAATCACCGTCCAGCAGCGTATTCTGCGCGTCAGCCGGCGCATCAATGTTCGACGCGTTGTCGATGTCGACAATGTTCCGTGGCGCATCAAGCGTGAAGTTCAGCCGCAGGTCATAAGCCCCCTGCGTCGTTCCGCCGAAGCCTGAGTCCGGAATCGTCGGATCAAACTGGTCGTTGCCGGTCGAGGTGACTGTGATGTAATACGTCCCGCCAGACAGCGGAACTTCCAGGAACGAGTCCTTACTGAAGTAGTCGTCGTTGCGGGCAATCAGCTCACGGGAACCGTCTGCATTTTCACGATAGAGCGTCAGCAGCGTATCGAGCAGAGTATCATCGGCCTGCCGTTCGGCGAACGTTTCGGCCGTGAAGACTCCCGACTGTCCGTCCTGAACCTCGAACCGATAAGTATCGATATCTTTGCTGGCAGGTTCGTAAGTATAGGCCGTGTGGATCAGGTCCTGATCGCCCGGAAAAACCGGTTCGACATCATTGGTAAACAGCAGCGTTGGCTCGCCGCCGAGTGTCAGGTTGCTGTAGGAACCTCCCATGATTGTTCCCACGGGCAGTTCATCAGCGTGGCCCAGACCGAGGATGTGGCCGATCTCATGCATCGCCACGGCAAACCAGGAAAGCCCGCTCGTATCCGACGCGCCGAAGCTATCGTCCCAGTTCTCGGCGTTGTCCATGATGGCAATGCCGCCGAGGCTGCCGCGCGTCGCGATCCCCAGAGTCCCCCCCGCGCCGACCGCGACAGTCGGATCGAGCGCACGCATGTCGCCAGTCGCGATTGTGAAACCGGATGTGTCGGTCTCGATGAACTCGATGCCCGTGTAGTTTGAGTAGAGTTCGAGAATCTCTCGAGCCCGCTGCTTCTGCTCATCGGTAATCGCGTTCAGCGCGGGCTGCCCGTCAACAAGGCTACCGGCAGGGTTGTCAGAAATGACATCGCGGAAGTTGTAGAACGCAGTTGTAATATTGCCGCTGGCGTCCGCGCCGCCGCTGTGGTCCTGGCCGGCAAGCTGAATCGTTCGATGGCCGGGCTCATCTTCAGCGCCAGGCAGATCGAAGATGTAGGGAGTGACGTTCTGGATTTGCGCGGAAAGCACCAGCCCCTGCGTCGCAAACGTGATCCCCGTGACGTCATCACCCAGAACGACTGACGTGTCGTTGAGCAGCCGAATTCGCGTGGGATCGTTGGGGTCGATCTGAGCCGTGACTGAGAACATCGGGTCGGTGGTCTGATTATTGATCGCATCCCGGATCGCAATCGCCAGAGCAGCGGCCGATGTCGGGGCGCTACTGTCGAAGGCAATCGCTTCGTCCGCCGTGACGCCAACCGTTCCGGCAGCATCTTCGAACTCGAAACTGATTGAGATCGCGGGATCGGAATCATCCGCAATTGTGAACTGCTGGCCGTCAACAAACTGGCTGCCATCCGACACCACCAGTGCGGCGCCGGTATCAAACTCGCCAAACGCGTCGCTGAGGTCGTAAGCCGTGTCAAAGCTCGAACCCGCATCGGCAGCGTTCAACGTATTGGGAACGGACGGCGTCGCTTCGTTATTGCCGATTCGAAGCCGGAACGTCCCTTCGCCGATTGGCATCGACGTGACGGGATCGATCAACTGATCAAGATCGTCTTCAAACGTCAGCACGGCCAGATCGCGGGCCGGGTCGTAGCTGATGGAGACTGGATTGAAGAGAACATCGTCGGTGTTTCGGACCGTCTCGCGCGTCAGATAGAGCTGATAGACCGACGGATCGACGACGGACGCGTCGTTTGCGGAATCTCCCGTCTGTGTAAACGTGGCGTTGAGATCGTCATCGTTGAAGTAGACAACGATCGTGTCGCGACGCTGCGTCAGCCCGCCATCGGAAAGCGCGAGGGCAGCCGGAGTTGACAGTGACAGCGTCACGCCTGCGTCCAGCGCCGTTCCGATGATCTCGACACTGTCGCCGCCCGCAATCGCCTGCACCTGCAGGCCACTGACCAGACCGAAGTCGGTCGATCCGTTGATCGCGTTGGCGATCGCCGTCGCAACGGCCGTCGGTGAATCCATTGTGGGATCAATCAGGACCGGCACGTTGAGTCCGGACGCCAGCATGTCGACGTTCGTGTCGACGAATTCAAAGACGACTGGAGCACCGCCACCAGCCAGCGAGAGTGTCGTCGGTGACACCATAATGTCCACCAGCGAGGTTTCCGTTCCACCCGCCGAATTCAACGTTGCAGCGACCAGCGCGCTGGCTTGAGAACTTCCATTCACAGCATCGATCACTTCCTGGACGGTGTTCTGGAAGCCAGGACTCGAATTCACATCGATACTGATTGTCGTGTCGGTCACTGTGACGATCGGCGACCGAGCCATGCCGACGGCGGTCGTCGTGATTTCAACGGAAATCTGGTTGCCGGAATCCCCGCGCGTCACCGCTTCAAACAGAATCTCGGCAGCCCCCGACGTGCCGAAATCCGTCGCGAGGCGCGCGTAACTCGACGCCGACGCGATGCTGAACGTGTCGCCGTCGGCGATCAGCGTGGGATCAACGACCTGCAGATCGCGATGGCGGACGACCGGCTGCTGAACGACAGACACGACCTGCGCGCCGAGATCGAAATCGAAGTCGATCAGAAAATCGCCGCCGTCCCGGAACGGCTCGCCCAGAGTGTTCTGCAGCGGCGTTGCCCCCGACCCGACAATCTCGATCCGGTAAATGTCGTCCGGCAGAGTTTCGGCAAACCGCAGCGTGACATCGTTCGCCGCATTCGCGGGATCCACGATGTCGATGTAGCCGGGATTCACGATGACATCGTTCGTCTCGCCAAACGAGCCATCGAATCCGCTGCGGGTAATTCGGATACCCCCGTCGAGCGACGCTGGATCGATGATCTGGCCGGGGCTGAACCGGAAGACGAGTTCGCGTGGGGCTTCAGCACGGACCTCGATGCCCTCCGCCACAGGGTCTCGATCGAGGTCGAACAGCAATCCGTTGTTCGGGGTGATCGAGACGATCTCCGGCGCGGTAAGGAGCGTCTTCCGCTCAAGAACTTCCGTCACCTTCGCGGCGTAGCGGTCTCCGTTCCGCAGTGAATGCTGGCGACGTGCAATGTTCCGGGAGCGACGAAAACACGACTTCACCGAACTGAGCCAGGGAGTGAACAGCATTTGGACAAGCCCCACGAGTGGAATGGATTGCTTAATTCCGGAGTCCCGGCGGAACTCCACAAGGGCTGCAGGTCAGCAGCCTCAAATCAGTGTGTTTCGAGTGACGATTCGAGGCCTGCAGCCCGGTTTCCGGGCCCATCGACGACGGGCGTCAGGACAGAAGTTCTCCGCCGTCAGAATCGAGTTCGTCACGGTAATGATTGCCTTAACGGGCTCGCAACGTAAAAGAACGCGACTGTTTCCGGCTGTTATCAGCGTCAGTGAGCGAACGGAATTCGTCTCAGTTCTGCTGCAGTCGGTTCAGCGTGCCGATCCCTCATGGGCGACACAACGCGCTCCCGGCTCGCACCGGTACGCAACCGACTGAATGTGCCACCCGGAGGCGGACGCTGCGGAGCAGTTACAGGAAGTCACACAATGAATCTTTGACAGGAGGGTCGGATACTGACGGCTGTAGGAACCGCCCGAAAAAAACACCCCGGCGAATCACTCACTGGAAAGGCAGCCGGTTGCCGCCGAACGCAAACTGGCCCGCGTCGCCATGGAACTGACGAATCACAGCCGTCCGTCGTCTGCACTCAGAACGGAAATCGCCGCCGATTATTTCCAGAGAAAATCTGCTGTAGACGATCAGGCCGAACAATCAGTTCCGCAGATTGTGCAGATCGAGCGGATCGCCAGCCGGCTGTCAGCACACCACCGTCGACCAGCTGTCCGGATCTGCTGGCCAGCGTACTCATTCGCCAGAGTGAGTCCGAGTTCCGGGTTTCTCAGACTCTCCACGAAGGCATGCCAGCGTTTCGGCCAGATCGGTCGTCAGCGGAGCCTCGAACGTCATCGGCAGTTCCATGATCGGGTGCTCGATCGTCAGCTCGGAAGCGTGCAGCGCGTGCCGCCGCAGCGGAAGAGCGGGATCGAAGAACGGCGAGTCCTCAGCGTCGCGACCGTCGTCGTCGGAAGCGTTCGACAGCCTGGCCGCCGCGCTGCCCGGCAACACCCCCTCGTCCGCCGGCAGCTCGATCGGCGTGCCGTCCTTAATGATGCCGAAGTGGTCATAAAACTGGTCGGCCAGCAGCGCGTGCCCGATCTCCGCGAAATGGATGCGGATCTGGTGGTGCCGGCCGGTCAGCGGGCGCGCTTCGACGAATGTGTACTCAGAAAACCGTTCGAGCACCCGAAAATCCGTCCGCGCCGGTCGAGCACCGACGGCGATCGGCTTGCAGCTCATCAGTGTGCAGGTCGGGTTGGGCACCTTGCCGATCGGCAGTTCGATCGCCCCCCTATCCTCGACGAGCTGTCCGCGCACGATGGCGACGTACTTCTTCGAGACGACTCGGGCTTCGAACTGCTGAGTCAGCTTGCGGTGCGAGAGGTGATCTTTCGGCACGACCATCACGCCGCTGGTCTGCCGGTCGATGCGGTGCACAATGCCCGGCCGGATCATGCCCGACAGCGGCGACTGCTGGTCGAGATGCCGCTGCAGACCGTTGATCAGCGTTCGCCCGGTGAAGTCGCCGCCCGGATGAGCGATCTGGCCGGGCGGCTTGTTGACGACAACCAGCCACGGATCCTCGTACAGAATTTCGACGGGCAGGTCTTCCGGGACAGGAGCCCGGTCAGGCGGGCTGAGCAGCCGGATTCGAATCCGCTCGCCCGGCTGCACGCGATGGTCGCAGCCGATCGGCGCGTCGTTGGCGGTCGCACACCCCTGCTGCACCATCCGCTGCAGCCGCCACGGCGACCAGTTCCTCAAATGCTTGCCGAGAAACGTCTCGATCCGCTTGCCGCGAAAGAACGACTCGACGATGAACTCGCAGACATGCGGCTGGGCGGGTGACTCGCTGGCCATTCCACGTTTCCACTGGACGGCTTGCACCGTGCCGCTACCGTTTGACTTCACCTCTTCCTCTGGGAGAGGTCGGCCTCTCAGGGCCGAAGGAGGGCTTGCACAGCGTGTTCTCTTGAAGATGTCGCGAATCGATCATCAGACAGTCCCCTCACCCGCGGCTGAGACCGCGACCTCTCCCGCAAGCGGGAGAGGTGGAAGATTGCCTCTCCAACGCCAATCTAACTCAACGGATTGAACACCAGGCCGGACAGCAGCTTCGGATAGAAGAACGTGCTCTTCGGCGGCATTCGTTCGAGGTGCTCGGAAATCGCCTGCACATGGCCAATCTCGGCTGGCATGACGAGGATCGCGAGCTGACACGTTTTCTGCTCGATTGCCTCGGTGACTTCGTCCATCAGATGCACGAATTTGAAAGCCGGCTCGGCATCCGGATGTTTTCCCTTCAGCAGATGGTCGACGATCATCCGGTGCAGAATGCTGACGCCGAGACTTCGCCAGACATCGCTTTGATCAGCGGCCAGCTCGTTCATCGGACTGGTATCGGTCGCGCGAGCCAGCAGCCACTTGCCGTCGGCCGGAGTTCCGAACCCGAAGACGCTTTGGTCACCTTCCGCGTCCATCGTTTCCCAGGCAGCCTCGGCACTGTCGACTTCTTCGATGCTGAAGTGTTCGCCGACTGCCGCTCGAACATCGTCCGCCGTCAACTCCGGGAAACCCGAGACGAGACGGTGCGTTGGCAGGATCGCGAGGCCCGGATCGTCCATCCCGCAGAACATCATCAGCGTGTAGTTGGCCGCTGACGCGTCATCCAGTTTGCCGGCTTCAGCCTGTTTCGCCTTGTAATTGCAGGACGTTTCGTAGCGATGGTGACCGTCGGCGATAAAGATCGGCTTGTCGGCCAGAGTCTGCTGCACCTGAGCGATGACGGCAGGATCCGTCACCGGCCACATGCGGTGCGTCACGCCAAGATGGTCGACGGCCACGAGCGGCGTTTCGGAACGAGCGGCGTCTTCCAGCGCGTTCTGAGCTGTCTGTTCAGCGTCGGGATACAGGCCGAAAATGGGCGAGAGGTTCGCTTCGCAGGCCGACATCAGGGCGAGCCGGTCTTTCTTGGGGCCGGGCATTGTCTGCTCGTGCGGAAAGACGTTGCCCTGCCCGAACTCTTCGAGCCTCAGCCGACCGAGGAACCCTTTGCGGACGAACGTCTGACCTTCCCACTCGAATTCCTGATGGTAGACGTACAGCGCCGCTTCGTGCTCGCGGATGAGGACGCCGTCTTCCTGCCACTGCCTGAAGAACTTCGACGCGCGGGCGTAGCGATCGTCGGTGCTGTCGTCCGTCGGCTCGTCCCGGTTCAGGATCAGCCGTACGCAGTTGCACGGGTGTTTCTTGTAAAGCTCGTCCTGCTGCGCGGCATCAATGACGTCATAAGGAGGAGCGATCACGTCGGAGAGATCCCCGACCTGCCCCACGTCATACCGCCACGCCTGAAAACCCTGAACTTCCGCCATGATCAATGTCCTGTCTGAAAACGTTCGCGTTCGGTTTTCCGGATTCAACGCCTTGAATGACCGTGTGCCA